>PJUL01000122.1_pt1 | contig 75142 bp, 52 predicted proteins | sample 1512221 | NCBI WGS metagenome assembly PJUL01 (sample SAMN08177667, study PRJNA422409) | Feces metagenome, whole genome shotgun sequencing project.
GGATAAGTCTATTGATCGAGTAGGAATTCAGCGTCCATCTCTGTGAAGCAACGGCGCCCCCGCCGCAACGGTCACAGCGATGGAAGCGACCCGATGTCTTTGGCGATCGCCGATAGAATTTCTCTAGCGAGACCATTCCCCAAGGGGTGGCGATGGCCTCGCCTCTCCCGTGCGCGGTGGCTATCTCCGGTCGTGCTTCTGGCCTTGTGGGAGTTGGGTTCGCGCTTCGGCCTGATCCCCGAACGCGTGCTGGCCGCGCCCTCGACGGTGGCTGAAACCTTCTGGGCGCTGACGGTCTCGGGTGAGCTCCCCGCCAACCTGCTGGTGTCGCTGGCCCGCGCTGCCGCCGGCCTGGCGATCGCCCTGGCCGTCGCCGTGAGTCTGGGCCTGCTGGCCGGCCTGTCGCGCTGGGGCGAGACCGTCGTCGACCCGCTGATGCAGATCAAGCGGACCATCCCGTCCCTGGCCCTGACCCCGCTGTTCATCGTCTGGTTCGGCATCGGCGAGACGCCGAAGATCGCCCTGATCGCCGTGGCGACGACCTTCCCGATCTATCTGAACCTCTTCGCCGGGGTGCGCGGCATCGACGTGCGGCTGGTCGAGGCCGCCCGCAGCTTCGGCCTGTCGGGCTGGAGCCTGGTGCGCGAGGTGATCCTGCCCGGCGCCCTGCCCTCGTTCTTCGTCGGCCTGCGCTACGCCCTGGGCGTCTCGGTGCTGGTGCTGGTGGTGGCCGAGCAGATCAACGCCCAGGCCGGCCTTGGCCACCTGATCAACAACGCCCGCGACTTCATGCGCACCGACATCATCGTCGTCTGCCTGCTCGTCTACGCCCTGCTCGGCCTTGGCGCCGACGCCCTCGTTCGCACGCTGGAGCGCCGCGCTCTGGCCTGGCGCCCCAGCCTCGTGGAGCAATGACCATGGTCCAGCCGCGCATCCGCCGCCGCGCTTTCGACACCGCCGCCGTTCCGGCCGTAGCGCCATCGGCGTCGCCCTCGATCGCCCCCGCCGTGAAACTGAACGGCTTCGTCCGTCAGTTCGGCGAGAACCGGGTCATCGACGGCCTGGACCTCTCGATCGCTCCGGGCGAATTCGTCGCCCTGCTGGGCGCCAGCGGCTCGGGCAAGACCACCCTGCTGCGCACCCTGGCCGGGCTCGATCCCGTCGGCGACCAGGACGTCACGACGCCCAGCACCCGCGCCGTGGTGTTCCAGGACGCCCGCCTGCTGCCGTGGAAGAAGGTCTGGCGCAACGTCGCGCTGGGCCTGAAGGACAAGGATGTCCGGGCCCGCGCCGAGGCGGCGCTGAAGGAGGTCGGCCTCGGCCATCGCCTCGACGCGTGGCCCTCCACCCTTTCCGGCGGCGAGGCCCAGCGCACGGCCCTGGCTCGCGCTCTCGTACGCGAGCCGGGTCTGCTGCTGCTCGACGAGCCGTTCGCGGCCCTCGACGCCCTGACCCGGCTGAAGATGCACGACCTGGTGCTGAACCTCTGGAACGAGCACAAGCCCGCCGTCCTGCTGGTCACCCACGACGTCGACGAGGCCATCTCGCTGGCCGACCGCGTGCTGGTGCTGAACAAGGGCCGGATCGCCGCCGAAGAGCATATCGCCCTGGAGCGCCCGCGCGCGCCGGACGCCCGCTTCCAGGCCATCCGTCGCCGCCTGCTCGGCCATCTGGGCGTCGAGGCCCCGACCTTCCACCAAGAGGCTTCTCACGAAGGCGCGCTTATCGCCTTCCCGACCGGCGAGGCCGTGTTGTGAGCACCGCCGCCGCTCGTCGCCTAGAACCTGCCTCCCGCCTGCCCGACCTCGACGCTGTGCTGCCGGGCCTGACGCAAGCCTTCGCCGCCACCGCCGGCCGCCACGACCGCGAAGCCAGCTTTCCCTTCGCCAACTTCAAGGCCCTGCACGAGGCCGGCCTTCTGGCCCTGACCGCGCCGGCCCGGTTGGGCGGCCTCGAAAGCGATCTGCCCACCGCCCTGAAGGTGATCTCCGCCGTCGCCCGGGGCGAGCCGGCCACGGCCCTCGTTTTGGTCATGCAGTACCTGTTCCACGCCTCGGTCGAAGGGCGCTCGGGCTGGCCCGAACACCTGAAGCAGAAGGTGATCGGCGACGCCGTCGAGAACGGCGCCCTGATCAACGCCCTGCGGGTCGAGCCCGACCTCGGCACCCCGGCTCGCGGCGGCCTGCCGGCCACCATCGCCCGCCGCACGCCGGAAGGCTGGCGGATCAGCGGCCGCAAGATCTACTCCACCGGCTCCAGCGCCCTGACCTGGTTCGTGGTCTGGGCCCGCAGCGACGACGCAGAACCCCTAGTCGGCGGCTGGCTGGTGCGCGCCGACAGCCCCGGCGTGATCATCGAGGAGACCTGGGATCACCTGGGCCTGCGCGCCAGCGCCAGCCACGACGTGATCTTCGAGGACGTGCTGGTTCCGCTGGACCACGCCCTGGATCCGCAGCCCCCGGGCGCCCCGCCGCCCTATTCGCCGGTGTTCGGAACCTGGTCGTCGGTGCTGACGGCGGCGATCTACGATTCCGTGGCGCGCGCCGCCCGCGACTGGCTGGCCGACTTCCTGATCAACCGCAAGCCGGCCAACCTGGGCGCCAGCCTCTCGACCCTGCCCCGCTTCCAGGAAGCCCTGGGCGAGATCGACAGCCTGCTCTTCGCCAACCGCGTGCTGCTGGACAGCGCCGCGAAAGGCGACACGGCGGCGAGCGAGAGCGGCCTAGTCAAGCACCTGGTCACCGAGAACGCCATCACCGTGGTCGAGAAGGCCCTGAAGCTGACCGGCAATCCGGGCCTGACCCGCGCCAACCCGCTGGAGCGCCATCACCGCGACGTGCTGTGCGGCCGGGTGCACACGCCCCAGGCCGACGTGGTGCTGACCGGCGCGGGCAAACTCGCCTTCGCTTCCCGGGAGGCCCTGGCATGAGCCGTCTGGTCGTCGCCAGCCAACTGCCCGAGGTGTTCAACACCGTCTTCGCCCAGCATGCGGCGGACGCGGAGATCGTGTCGGTGCCGCCGGGGCTGACCACGCCGCTGCCGCAGGACGCGAAAGTCCTGGTGGCCGCACCGTTCCGCAAGGCCGGCGGCGTGCTGCCGGCCAAGGCCCCGCCCGGCTGGCCCTTCGACGTGCGCTGGGTGCAGCTGGTGTCGGTGGGCATCGACTTCTATCCGGACTGGCTGTTCGACGGCCCGGTGGTGACCTCGGCGCGCGGCTCTTCGGCCGTCGCCCTGGCCGAGTTCGCCCTGGCGGCGATCCTGGCCGAGGCCAAGCGCCTGCCGGAGATCTGGATCGACAAGGCCGAGCGCTGGGCGCCGCAGCCGCTGAAGCTGATCTCGGGCACGACCCTGGGCCTGGTGGGTTTCGGCGCTATCGGCGAGGCCCTGGCCCCGCGCGCCCAGGCTCTGGGCCTGAACGTCATCGCCACCCGCCGCTCGGACAAGCCGATCCCGGTGGCCGGCGTCGAGCGCGTGGCGGACCTGAAGACCCTGTTCGCCCGCAGCGACCACGTGGTGCTGGCCGCCCCGGCCACGCCGGAGACCGAGCGCCTGATCGGCCGCGAGGTGCTGGCCGCCGCCAAGCCGGGCCTGCACCTGATCAACATCGCCCGCGGGGCCCTGATCGACGACGACGCCCTGCTGGCGGCGCTGGACGACGGCCGGGTGTCGCGCGCCAGCCTGGACGTGACCTTCCCCGAGCCACTGACCGACGGCCACCCCTTCTACGGCCATCCGAAGGTTCGGCTGTCGCCCCACACCTCGGTGCACACGCCCGACACCCGCATCAACCTGGCGACCAGCTTCGCCCAGAACCTCGCCCGCTTCCGCGCCGGCGCGCCCCTGGCCGACGTCGTCGACCTGTCGCGCGGCTACTGACAACAAGGACCCTTCGCGATGACCGCGATCCCCGCCGCCCGCAGCTTCACCGCTTCCGGCCCGCACCCCGCCAAGATCGAGAGCGTGCTGCCGCCGTTCGGCTCGCGCGAGATTCCGCAGCAGCCGACGATCGAGCTGGAGCGGCTCTATCGCAAGCAGCGCCTGGCCGCCGGCTATCGGCTGTTCGGCCGCTACGGCTTCGACATGGGCGGCGCCGGCCACATCACCGCCCGCGATCCCGAACTGACCGACCACTTCTGGGTCAATCCGCTGGGCGTGCACTTCTCGCGCATCAAGGTTTCGGACCTGATGCTGGTCAGCCACGCCGGCGAGATCGTGCAGCCGCCGGCCAAGGCCCCGGCCCGCCTGAACCGCGCGGCCTTCGCCATCCACTCGCAGTTGCACGAGGCCCGGCCCGATGTGATCGCCGCGGCCCACTCGCACTCGCTGTACGGCAAGGCCTGGTCGGCGCTGGGGCGCCTGCTGGATCCGCTGACCCAGGACTCGGCGGCCTTCTATGACGACCACGCCCTGTTCGAGGAGTTCTCGGGCGTGGTGCTCGACACCAGCGAGGGCCAGAAGATCGCCAAGGCGCTGGGTCCCAAGAAGGCGGTGATCCTGCAGAACCACGGGATCCTCACCGTCGGCCAGTCGGTGGAGGCCGCCGTCTGGCGCTACCTCGCGCTCGAAAACGCCTGCCAGGCTCAGCTGCTGGCCGAGGCCGCCGGCCCGACCAAGCCGATGTCGCCGGAGGTGGCCAAGCACACCGCCGGCCAGGTCGGGACCGAACTGGGCGGCCTGTGGTCGTTCCAGCCCTACTGGGACATCGTCACCGAAGAAGAGCCGGACCTGTTCGACTGATGACCGGCATCTCCCTGTCCCGCCGCGACCTGATGTCGGGCGGCCTTTCGATCGCGGGCCTGTCGCTGGCCGGCTTCACCACCGTCAACCTGGCCGCCTGCTCGCCCAAGGGCGGCGACAAGGCCGGCTCGCTGGCCGACCTGACGCTGAGGGTCGCCACCTATCGCGGCAATCCCGAGAGCTTCTTCGGCGAGGCCGGCATCGCCGACCCGCCCTACAAGCTGGCCCGCACCCAGTTCGCCGGCGGCAACCTGATCGCCGAGGCGATCAACGCCCGGGCGCTGGACTTCGGCGGCATGAGCGAGATCCCGCCGATCTTCGTCGCCGCCCAACCGGGCAACCAGGTGCGCATCGTCGGCGTGCTGAAAGGCGACGTGAACAACCAGGTGCTTCTGGTCCCCAAGGGCTCGCCGGCCCGGGACTTCAAGGATCTGAAGGGCAAGCGCATCGGCTATGTGAAGGCCACGACCTCGCACTACATCCTGCTGCGCCTGTTGCAGGAGGCCGGCCTGGCCTGGAGCGACATCCAGCCGGTGGCGCTGAGCCCGCAGGACGGCCTGGCCGCCTTCCAGAGCGGGGCGCTGGACGCCTGGGTGATCTACGGCGTCATCGTCTACCAGGCGCGCGAGGCCGGAGCGCGGGTGCTGCGCACGGCGCTGGGCATCCTGTCGGGCAACTACCTGATCACGGCCGCCAAGGAGGCGCTGGACGATCCGCTGCGGCTGCAGGCGATCGGCGACTATGTCAGCCGCTACAAGAAGGTTTTCGACTGGATCAACGCCGACGGCGAGCGCTGGGCGCGGGTGCGGGAACAGGCGACGGGGGTCAAGGCGGCCTACTACGCCCAGGAGTTCAAGGAGCGCTCCTCGCCCTACATCCTCGAACCGATCAGCGAAGCGGCCATCGCCTCCGAACAGGCCGTGGCCGACACCTTCGCCGCCGCCAAGATCATTCCCGGAGCCGTCGACGTGCGGCCGCTGTGGGATGACCGGCTCTCATCGTTCCTCAAGTAATGTCGAGTTCTGCAAATATATCCGATGATCTCGGACGATATGAGCAGAGCTATCCGCTCGATCATTTTATATTCGTTGAGATGAGAGGCGGCGCGACGGCAAATCCCCACCGAACAAGTCGGGGATAAATTCGTGCGAACCTTCAAGCTTCAACTTCTCGCCTTCACTTCCGGCCTCGTCTTCGCTAGCGGAGCCTGGGCCGGCGGGGCCTTGGCCGCCGAGGCGGCGCCGACCGCCAATGCCGACGATGCGGCCTCCCCCGCCGTCGAGCAGGTGATCGTCACCGCCGAGCGCCGCGCCACCGACCTGCAGAAGACCGCGATCGCCATCTCGGCCTTCGGCTCGCAGGTGCTGGCCGACCGCAAGGTCGACAGCATCCGCGATCTGTCGGGCCAGATCCCGAACTTCAGCATCAGCCGCGTCACCATCAGCCACACCACCCAGACCTATGCGCTGCGGGGCGTCGGCGAGGCCGACCCGATCCAGGAGCCGGTGCTGGCCGTCTATGTCGACGACGTCTACATCCCGCGCCAGATCGGCTCGATGGTCGAGTTCAACGACCTGGAGCGCATCGAGGTGCTGCGCGGCCCGCAGGGCACGCTCTACGGCCGCAACTCCAGCGCCGGCGCCCTGCGCATCATCACCCGCGATCCCGGCCAGGAATTCCGCGCCAAGGCCGAGGTGGGCCTGGGCAGCTATGGCGCCGTCGATGTGCGCGCCCTGGTCGAGGGACCGATCGTCGCCGACAAGCTGTCGGGCAGCTTCTCCTACATCCACCACAAGCGCGACGGGGTGACCTTCGACCCGACGCTGAACCACGACGTCAACCGCATCGATCTCGACGCCTACCGCGCCAAGCTGCGCTGGACGCCGACCGAGAAGCTGGACGTGCTGTTCACGCTGAACGCCCTGCGCGACCGCAGCGACAGCCGCAGCTACGTGCCGGTCACCCAGCCGAACGGCGAATTCAACAACCGCTATTCCTACTCGGAGGTCGAGCCCAAGCAGGACCTCGACCAGATCAGCGGCTCGATCCGCGTCCAGTACGCCCTGAGCGACCATCTGAAGCTGAAGTCGATCACGGCCTACGGCGGCTTCAACCTGAACCCGGTCTATTACGACAACGACGGCCAGGCGGCGCTGATCCAGAAGAACCTGATCCACTACAACGACCAGTACGCCACCCAGGAAATCCAACTGAACGGCGACTTCGGCAAGCTGACCTTCACCAGCGGCCTGTTCTATCTGCATGAGCGGTTCTTCGTGCAGCGCGACGGCTACAGCCGCCGGACCGCCACGGTCACCGATCCTGTGACGACGCCCAGCAACTACGGCTTCGCCCGCGCCCACAACATCACCAACACCGACGCCTACGCCCTGTTCGGCGAGGCGACCTATGCGGTGACCGACCGCCTCAGCGTCACCGGCGGCCTGCGCTGGACCAACGAGGAGAAGGAATTCACCTTCGACAACAAGGTGCTGAACCTGGCCGGCCAGGTCACCGGCCAGTCGATCGCCGGGACCGCCGACAAGACCTTCTCGGCGATCACCCCGAAGCTGTCGGTGCAGTATCAATGGACGCCGGCCGTCCTGCAGTACGCGACCTATTCCAAGGGCTTCAAGTCGGGCGGCTTCGACAACCGGGCCACCCGCCTGGACCTGGCCACCCGCCCCTTCGCGCCGGAAGACGTCAACACCTACGAGACCGGCCTGAAGACCGAACTGTTCGACCGCCGGGCGCGGGTGAACCTGGCGGCCTTCTACAACGACTACGAAAACCTGCAGGTCAGCTACAGCGACCCGGCCTATCCGGGCAATTCGATCCGCGGCAACGCCGGCGAGGCCCACACCTATGGCGTCGAGCTGGAAAGCGACGTGCGCGCCACCGAGCGCCTGAGCCTGCAAGGCTCGGTCGGCTGGCTGTACGCCGTCTACGACACCTACAAGAACGCTGGCGGGGTGGGCGTGAACGCCGACGGCCACCGCCTGCTGAACTCCCCGCGCTGGAGCCTGTCGGGCGGCGTGACCTGGGACGTGCCGGTCCAGGTTCCCGGCTCCATCCGCGCCAACCTGAATGCCCAGTGGCAGACCAAGACCTACTTCAGCGCCCTGCAACGGCCGCAGGACGAGGCGCCCGCCCAGGGCTTCCTCAACGGTACGATCACCTGGACCGCGCCCAACCCGCAGTGGGCCGTGCAGTTGTCGGGCCGCAACCTGCTCGACAGCGACAAGCCGGTGACCTCGACCTACACGCCGGCCACCGGGGTCTATTACAAGAACTATCCCGACCCGCGGACCTGGCTGGTCACGCTTAAGTACGCGCTGTGATCCGATGACCGGCGCGCCCAACCTCACCCGCCTGGCCAGCTTCGTCGGAGACCTCGGCGCCCTGCTCGACCGCACGGGCGACGAGGCGGAGATCCTGCGCGAGGGGGGCGGCCTGCTAGCCGCCCTGATCGCCACGGACGACTGGCTGCCGGACGCCTACGCCGTTCCGAACCCGGCCCGCTATCAGCAGTACCTGCTGCATTGCGACAGCCGCGAGCGGTTCAGCGTGGTGAGCTTCGTCTGGGGGCCGGGCCAGGCGACGCCGGTCCACGACCACACGGTCTGGGGCCTGGTGGGCGTGCTGCGCGGGGCCGAGCTGTCGCAAGCCTACCACCGCGACGGCGCCGCCCTGGTTCCGCACGGGTCGGTCCATCGGCTGGAGCGCGGCGAGGTCGAGGCCGTGTCTCCAACTGTCGGCGACGTGCACCGGGTCACCAACGCCTTCGACGACAGGCCCTCGATCAGCATCCACGTCTATGGGGCCAATATCGGGGCGGTGCGCCGCTCGACCTACGACGCCGACGGACGGAGCAAGCCCTTCGTCTCCGGCTACTCCAACGACACCCTCCCCAACCTGTGGGACCGCTCCAAGCCGGTCCCCGCCGAGGCCGCGCCATGACCCTGCCCGTCGTCACGCCCCGCGAAGTCCGCCAGGACCTGATCGCCCGCCGTGAGATCGCCCTTCTGGACCTGCGCGAGGAAGACCCCTTCGCCAAGGCCCACCCGCTGTTCGCCTCGCAGTTGCCGCTCAGCCGGCTGGAGGTCGAGATCCTCGATCGCGTGCCCCGCAAGGAGACGCGGATCGTGCTCTACGACAACGGCGAGGGCCTGGTCTCGCCGGCCGGCAAGCGGCTAGCGGCGCTCGGCTACACCAACGTCCAGGCGTTGAAGGGCGGGCTGCAGGGCTGGACCGACGCCGGCTACGAGCTGTTCCAGGACGTCAATTCCTACAGCAAGGCGTTCGGCGAACTGGTCGAAGCGCGGCGCCACACCCCGTCCCTGCCCGCCCAGGAGGTGCAGGCCCGCATCGACGCCAAGGCCGACCAGGTGATCCTCGACGCCCGCCGGTTCGAGGAATACGCGGTGATGAGCATCCCGGGCGGCGTCAGCACGCCGGGGGCCGAGCTGGTGTTGCGCGCCAAGGAACTGGCGCCGGATCCCGCCACCACGATCATCGTCAACTGCGCGGGCCGCACCCGCAGCCTGATCGGCGCCCAGTCGCTGGTCAACGCCGGGGTGCCCAACCCCGTCTTCGCCCTGCGCAACGGCACGATCGGCTGGACCCTGGCCCAGCAGAGCCTGGAGCACGGCCAGAGCCGCAAGTTCCCCGACGTCTCGACCCAGACCCTGGAAGAGGCCCGCGCCAAGGCGCGCGACGTGGCCTATCGCGCCGGCGTGCGCCGCATCGACGCCGAGGGGCTCGCTGACCTGGCCACCGACCGCAAGCGCACCCTCTATCGCTTCGACGTGCGCACGCCCGACGAATACGCCAAGGGCCACCTGCCCGGCTTCCGCAGCGCGCCCGGCGGCCAGCTGGTGCAGGAGACCGACGTCTTCGCCCCCGTGCGCGGCGGCCGCATCGTGCTGGCCGACGACCTGGGGCCCCGCGCCGACATGACCGCCTCGTGGCTGGCCCAGCTGGGCTGGGAGACCTACGTGCTGGAGGACGGATTCGAGGGCGACCTCGCGACCGGCGCCTGGAAGCCTTCGGAGCCCCCGCACCTGCCGGTGGTCGAGACCATCCTGCCCCGCGCCCTCTCCGAAGCTCTGGCCAACGAGGCCGTCGTGGTGCTGGACCTCGCGCCCAGCCCGGCCCACCGCAAGGGCCACGTGCCCGGCGCCTGGTTCGCCATCCGCGCCCAGCTGGCCGAGGCCCTGGAGCGCGTGCCGGAAGGCAAGCCGATCGTCCTGACATCGCCCGACGGCGTGCTGGCCCGCCTGGCCGCGCCGGAGCTGGAGGACATCGCCGACCAGCCGGTGCGGGTGCTCGACGGCGGCTCGGCCGCCTGGGTCGCCGCCGGCCGCGCGCTGGAGACGGGCCTGGCCCGCGCCGCCAGCGACCCGACCGACGTCTACAAGCGCCCCTACGAGGGCACCGACAACGCCGCCGAGGCCATGCAGGCCTATCTGGACTGGGAGTTCGGCCTGGTCGACCAGCTGGCCCGCGACGGCTCGCACGGCTTCTTCGTGATCTGAGGTCCAGCCCAATGCCCCTGACCCTCTATATCGCTCCCGGCAGTTCTTCCCTGGCCCCGCTCGTGGCCCTGGAGGAGATCGGCGTCGCCTACGAGGTCCAGCGCCTGGATCTCGCCGCCGGCGACCAGCGCAAGCCCGACTACCTGAAGGTCAATCCCAAGGGCCGGGTGCCGACCCTGGCGGTCGATGGCGAGCCGGTGACCGAGGTGCTGGCGATCCTGACCTATCTGGCGCACCGCTACCCGCACAGCGAGCTCTTGCCGCTGCTGGAGCCGCTGAAGCTGGCCCACGCCTACGAGGTGATGAGCTGGTTCGCCAGCACGGTGCACGTGGCCTTCGCCCAGATCGCCCGGCCCGAGCGCTACGCCGACGACGAGGCGGTGAAGGCCGCCCTGGCCACACCCGGCGAGGCCCGCTTCGCCCGCACCCTGGCCGACATCGAGCGCCTGGCCCAGGCGCCGGGACCCTGGCTGCTGGGCGATCACTTCAGCGCCGTCGACGCCTACGCCCTGGTGATCTGGCGCTGGGGCGAGCGCCGGCAGATCGACCTTTCGGCCTATCCCGCCTGGAGCGCCAAGGCCGCCCGCGCCTTCGCCCGCCCGTCGGTCGTCCGCGCCCTGCGCAAGGAGACGGCCCAGGCGACCACCCACGCCATCTGACCTCCCTCTTCTCGAACCCTCAGGAGCTTCCCCCATGAGCGTCGAATTCATCGGTATCATCCACACCCAGAACGTTTCCGAGATCCACCCGCCGGCCGGCCCGGTCATCGACGTCGACTATGTCGAGAAGATCGCCCGCGCCCATGACGAGGGCGGCTTCGACCGCGCCCTCGTCGCCTTCCACTCGACCGGCCCGGAAAGCCAGCTGGTGGTGGCCCACGCGGCTTCCGTGACCAAGAACCTGAAGTTCATGATCGCTCACCGGCCGGGCTTCACCGCTCCGACCCTGGCGGCGCGGCAACTGGCGACGCTGGACCACTTCACCGGCGGCCGGGTGGCGGTGCACATCATCACCGGCGGCTCGGACGAGGAACTGGCCAAGGACGGCGACCACCTGACCAAGGACGAGCGCTACGCCCGCACCAGCGAGTATCTCGACATCGTTCGCGCCGAATGGACCAGCGAAAAGCCGTTCGACTACAAGGGCCAATACTATCAGGTCGACCAAGGCTTCGGCGCGGTGAAGCCGCTGCGCGCCCCCCAGATCCCGGTCTATTTCGGCGGCTCGTCGGAAGCGGCGATCCCGGTGGCCGGCAAGCACGCCGACATCTTCGCCCTGTGGGGCGAAACCCAGGCCCAGGTCGCCGAGACCATCGCCCGCGTGCGGCACGCCGCCGCCAAGCACGGCCGCCAGGTGAAGTTCTCGCTGTCGCTGCGCCCGATCATCGCCGACACCGAGGAGGCCGCCTGGGCCCGAGCCGACGAGATCGTCGCCAAGGCCAAGGCCATCCGCGAGGCCGCCGGCCTGCCGACCAGCGGCCACCGTCCGCCCAACGCCGGCTCGCAGCGCCTCCTGGACGCCGCTGCTCAGGGCTCGCGCCTCGACAAGCGGCTGTGGACGGGCGTGGCCGCCGTCACCGGCGCGGCCGGCAACTCCACGGGCCTGGTCGGCACGCCGCAGCAGGTGGCCGAGGCCCTGCTCGACTATTACGACCTGGGCGTCACCACCTTCCTGATCCGCGGCTTCGATCCCGTGGAGGACGCCATCGCCTACGGCCGCGACCTGCTGCCGCTGGTGCGCAGGCTGGTGGCCGAGCGCGAGGCCCAGCTCGAGGCCCAACCGGCGGCGGCGGCCAGCTGATGGCCCGCTACGACGCCGCGGCGGCGGGGGAAGCCCCAGCCGCCACTTTCACGGACGTGCTGGCGCACCTCGCGAGCGGCGTCGCCATCGTCTCCTGCTGGGACGGGCAGGCGCCGCGCGGCCTGCTGGTCAGCTCGATCACCGGGCTGTCGGTAGAGCCGCCGCGCTTCCTGTTCTGTGTGCGCAAGGAGGCGGGGTGTCACGACGCCCTCCTCCGCCGCCCCGCCCTGTCGGTGTCGCTGCTGGCGGCGGACGACAGGGAGGAGGCCCTGCGCTTCGCCAGCGGGTCGCGGGCGGCCGAACGGTTCGCGCCCGAGCGCTGGCGGCTGCACCCCGGCGCGCCGCCGGCCTTCCGGGGCGGCATCGCGCGGGCCGAGTGCTTCGTCGACGCGGTGATCGACACCGGCAGCCACTCGGTCTTCATCGTCGAGGCCGAACGCTTCGCCTTCACGCCGGCCGCGCCCCTGGTGGCGTGGAACCGGGGACTGGCGTCGCTGGGCGGAGTGGGAGCCGACTCCCAATAGGTCGTCATCCCGGAAGCCTCGAAGAGGCTATCCGGGACCCAGGGGACTGGGCGCCGCGACTAGGTTCTCCGCCCAGGCGGTGGCAACCGCATTGCCGTCGCCCCTGGGTCCCGGCTCTTCGCTTCGCTACGGCCGGGATGACGAAGTTTTTGAGCTAAAATTCTGTTTTAAATACAAAAAAGCCCCGCCAGGCGATCCACCTGGCGGGGCTTCTTCATGTGCGATGGATCACTCCGCCGCGGCGGGCAGCTCCCGGGCCGACGCCAGGGCCTGATCGAGGTCGGCGAGGATGTCGTCGATGTGCTCCAGCCCCACCGACAGCCGCACATAGCCGTCGGAGACGCCGGTGGCGGCCTGGTCCTCGGCGCTGAGCTGGGAGTGGGTGGTCGAGGCGGGATGGATGGCCAGGCTGCGCGCGTCGCCGATATTGGCCACGTGGTAGAACAGCTTCAGGCCGTCGATGAACCGCCGCCCGGCCTCGCGCCCGCCGGCCAGCTCGAAGCCGACCAGGCCGCCGTAGCCGCCTGAGAGATAGCGGTCGGCGCGCTGACGGCGCAGGCCGTCCTGGGCCGAGGGGTGGATCACCCGGATCACGTCGGGATGGTTGGCCAGATGGTCGGCCACGGCCTGGGCGTTCTGCGAATGGCGCTCGATGCGCAGCGGCAGGGTCTCCAGCCCTTGCAAGATCTGGAAGGCGTTGAACGGCGACAGGGCCGAGCCGAGGTCGCGCAACAGCACCGTGCGGGCCCGCAGGATGTAGGCGATCGGCCCCAGCGGCTTGGCCGCCTCGCTCCAGACCGCGCCATGATAGCTGGGGTCCGGCGTATTGAGCGTCGGCTGGCGCTCGGGATGGGCCTGCCAGTCGAAATTGCCGCCGTCGATGATCACGCCGCCGATCGAGGTGCCGTGGCCGCCGATGTATTTGGTGGTCGAATAGACGACGATCGCCGCGCCGTGCTCCAGCGGCCGGGCCAGCAGGGGCGCGGCGGTGTTGTCGACGATCAGCGGCACGCCCAGCTTGCGGCCGATGGCGGCGACCTCGGCGATCGGGAAGACGGTCAGCTTCGGATTGGGCAGGGTCTCGGCGTAGTAGGCCCGCGTGCGCTCGTCGGTGGCGCGGGCGAAGGCCTCGGGATCCTCCGGATCGACGAAGCGAACCTCGATCCCCTGGTCGCGCAGGGTGTTGGCGAACAGGTTCCAGGTGCCGCCATAGAGGTCGGTGGAGCTGACGATGTTGTCGCCGGCCCGGGCCAGGTTCTGGATGGCGAAGGCCGAGGCCGCCTGGCCCGAGGCCACGGCCAGGGCGGCCGCCCCGCCTTCGAGCGCGGCCAGGCGCTGCTCGAGGATGTCGATCGTCGGGTTGCCGATGCGGGTATAGATGTTGCCCAGCTGGCGCAGGGCGAAGAGGTCGGCCGCGTGGTCGGCGCTCTGGAACTGGTAGGACGTGGTCTGGTAGATCGGCGGAGCCACCGCGCCGGTGGTCGGATCGGCCCGCCAGCCCGCGTGCAGGGCCAGGGTTTCGGGGTGCGGCTTGCGGTCGGACATCGGCTTCTCCTGAAGCTTTTTCACGTCGATGCCGAAAACCTAGACCCGCCGCCGCCGCGCCCGCACGGCCGATAATCTCGCCGCGCGGGCAGAAAAACTCTCACCGAAGGTTGCGGGCGCGGCAAACACGCCTTGATGCTCAAGCGCGGCTCAACACGCCGGATGAGCCGCGCCAAACATCACCGATCGCAATAGAACGAACGCAATTACTCATAAGCTGGAATGCGACGAAAACTGATCTCGCTGGCCGAACGATAGTTCATAAAAATCAGCTGATAACGGTACTTGCAACTTACCTGAGAGAGAACAGCCTCAAGCCGCTGTAGTTTTTCTGAATACCGAGAGCGGTAGCCGGCGCCCAGCAATGGCCTCGGGAGCGACGCAAGCCGACGCTTCCTTCTTTGGCGACTTCCCCGCGTTCACTCATGGCCGCCGCTTCGGCGGCGGCCGCTTTTAGGGGGAGGTTCATTCAGGGGCGTTTCCGGTCTTGGTCAGTCGTCGTTCGTTCATCACCCGCGCGTTCTCCCTGGGCGGTTTCGCCGCCGGCTATGCGGCGCTTCAGGGCCTTGGCCTGACATCCACGGCCTTCGCCCAGGGGGCGCCGGACCTGCCGCGCGACTTCGGCAAGGGCCGCTCGGTCGTGGTGCTCGGCGCCGGGATCGCCGGCCTGGTCGCGGCCTATGAACTGGAACGCGCCGGCTTCTCGGTGACGGTCGTCGAGGCCCGCGAACGGGTCGGCGGCCGCAACTGGACGATCCGTGGCGGCGACCGCGTCGAGACGCTTGATCGCCCCAGCCAGACCGCCGGCTTCTCGCCCGGCCTCTATTTCAACGCCGGCCCCGCCCGCCTGCCCAGCCATCACCAGGGCGTGCTGTCCTACGCCAAGGCCCTGGGCGTGCCGCTGGAGGTGGAGGTCAATTCCAGCCGCAGCAGCCTGATCCAGTCGGACGCGTCGTTCGGCGGCAAGCCCGTGCAGCAGCGCCAGGCGATCAACGACCTGCGCGGCGGCCTCTCGGAACTGCTGGCCAAGGCGACGCGCGGCGGCGGCCTCGACCAGGAGCTGACCGCGCCGGACAAGGAACGGCTGCTGGCCTTCCTGAAGACCTATGGCGATCTCGACGCCGGCGGCGCCTACAAGGGCTCGGAACGCTCGGGCTATGTGACGACGCCCGGCGCGGCCGAGCAGCGGGGCGTGGCCCGCCCGCCCCTGCCCCTGCGCGACCTGCTGTCGGACGAGGCCCTGCCCTACGCCCTGTTCGAGGAGAACATCCTCATGCAGGCGACCATGCTGGAGCCCACGGGCGGCATGGACGCCATTCCCAAGGCTTTGCACAAAGCGCTGAAGGGTCCGGTGCTGCTGGGCGCCGAGGTCACCGCCTTGCGCCAGACGCCGAAGATCGCCGAGGTGGCGATCCGCGACCGCAAAAGCGGCGCCGCGCGCAAGCTGACCGCCGACTATCTGGTCGTCACCGTGCCGCTGCCGATCCTAGCCAGGATCGCCACCGATCTTCCGGCCGACGTCACCGCCGCCATCGCCGGCGCCAGGTACGACAACGCCACCAAGGTGGCCTTCGACGCCCCGCGCTTCTGGGAGGCCGAGCAGATCTATGGCGGGCTGTCGTTCGTCGGCGGCGAGACGACCCTGGTCTGGTATCCCAGCGCCGGCTTCCACCAGCCGCGCGGCCTGCTGGTCGGCGCCTACACCGTCGGCCCGCCCGCCCGCGCCTTCCAGGCCCGCAGCTTCGACGAGCAGGTGACCCTGACCCGCGCGGCGATCGACAAGCTGCACCCCGGCAAGGGTCGCGAGCCAACCGCGCCGCTGGTCATCGACTGGAACCGCCAGGCCTTCAACCTCGGCCCGTGGATCCACTGGGAGGGCGACGGCAACGACCCGGCCGCCTATCGCCTGCTCAACCAGCCCCAGGGGCGGATCTTCCTGTCCGGCGCCCATCTTTCGCAGCTGCCCAGCTGGCAGGAGGGCGGCGTCGCCGCCGCTCGCCGGACGGTCGGCCTGATCGCCCAGCGCGTCCGCGCCGACGGGCTCACCCTTTCCCGAACGGAGACCCATCCATGATCCGCAAGCTCGCCTTCGCTCTTGTTCTGACCGCGGCTTTCGCGGCGGGTGCAGCCGGGGCCGCCGAGATCCGCCGCGCGCCGTCGTCGGGCGCGATCGCCATCACCCCGTCGGTGGCCGTGCCGGCCGGAACCGAACTCGTCTTCCTGAGCGGCGCCCTGCCGACCATCGCCGACAAGACCAAGCCGGGCGACACCGAGGCCCAGACCCGCTCGGTGCTCTCGAAGCTGGAAGCGGCGCTGAAGGCCGAGGGCCTGGGACACGGCGATGTGGTCAAGGCCACCGTCTTCCTGGTCGGCGACCCGGCCAAGGGCGGCGAGATCGATTTCGCCGGCCTCAACAAGGCCTGGAGCGAGGTCTTCGGCACCGCCGCCCAGCCCAACAAGCCCGCGCGCAGCACGGTGAAGGTGGCGGGGCTGGTGCTGCCCGGCGCCCTGGTCGAAATCGAATTCGTCGCCGCCAAGGTCCGCTGACCAAACCCGCGACGTAACAGTACCCGCCGCGCGACGGGGGCCGCTTTCCCGGCCGATCGCGCACCTTTCCCAACAATCTGAAACTTTCATCGGGGGATAAGATGAAAACCCAAATTCTGGGCGCGTCGGCGCTCGCCTTGTCGTTGGCTGTCTGGGGTACGGCCTTCGCCGATCCCGTCGCGCCGGAACCCGCGCCCGACGCCGCCTCGGTCGAGGGCGTGATCGTCACCGGCACGCGCCAGACTGGCGTCCGCGCGGTCGACAGCCCGGCGCCCGTGCAGGTGATCGCCGAGGACGCCCTGGCCCGCACCGGCCAGCTCGACCTGCGCCTGGCGCTGAGCAACCTGGTGCCGTCGTTCACCGCCCAGGCCTTCGGCGGCGACGCCGCCAACCTGACCCTGTCGGCGCGCCTGCGGGGGCTGAGCGCGAACCACACCCTGGTGCTGATCAACGGCAAGCGCCGTCACGGCACCGCCAACCTCGCCGTGCTGGCGGGCGCCTACCAGGGCTCGGCGGGGGCCGACCTGAACTTCATCCCGACCGCCTCGATCGCCCGCATCGAGGTGCTGACCGACGGCGCGGCGGCCCAATACGGCACCGACGCCATCGCCGGGGTGATCAACATCATCCTCAAGGACGCCGACCACGGCGGCAGCGCCTCGGCCACCGGCGGCGCCTACTACAAGAACGACGGCGAGACCTACAGCCTGTCGGCCAACGCCGGCTTCGCCCCGGCGCCGGGCGCCTATGTGAACGTGACGCTGGAGAACCGCTTCCACGACTTCAGCTTCAGCGGCAATCCCGACGCGCGGGTGACCTCGACCTCGGCGGTGACGGCCAATCCCACCTGGCCCTCGGCCCTGTCGGGCTATCCGTACGTGAACCAGATCGCCGGCGACGCCCGCTACCAACTGAACGTCGGCACGGCCTCGGCCGGATGGAAGGCCAGCGAGGCGGTAGAGGTCTACGCCTTCGGCACCTACGGCGTGAAGAAGGCCACGGCCTACGAGAACTATCGCCTGCCCAACCGCCTGCCGGCCGTCTACCCCAAGGGCTTCAGCCCTCGCCTGGAAACGCTGGAAAAGGACGGCGCCCTGACCGGCGGGATCAAGGGCGAGGCCTTCGGCGGCTGGCGCTATGACCTGTCCAGCACCTACGGCCGCGACGACCACGAGGTGCGGGTGCGCAACTCGGCCAACATCCAACTCTATACCGACACCGGCGCGACCCCGACCGACTTCCACGCCGGCGACTTCATCTTCAGCCAATGGACCAACAACCTGGATCTCAGCCGCGAGTTCGAGGTCGGCTGGGCCTCGCCGCTGACGCTGGCCCTGGGGCTGGAACAGCGCAACGAGACCTACGAGATCAAGGCCGGCGACTACGCCTCGCGCTACAAGTCCGGCTCGCAGTCCTATCCGGGCTTCGCCCTGACTGACGCAGGCGAGCACGACCGCGACAGCTGGGCGGCCTATGCCGACCTCGCCGTCTCGCCGGTCGAGAACCTGAAGCTCGATTTCGCCGTGCGCCACGAGAAGTTCAGCGACTTCGGCTCGGCCGACATCGCCAAGCTGACCGGCCGCTACGACTTCACCCCGGCCTTCGCGGTGCGCGGCACGGTCAGCACCGGTTTCCGGGCGCCGACCCTGGCCGAGCTCTACTATTCGGCCACCAACGTCTCGCCGACCACCGCCTTCGTGCAGCTGGCGCCGGGCTCGGCGGGGGCCAAGCTGCTGGGCGTCGACGGCCTGGATCCGGAGAAGTCGACAAACCTCAGCGTCGGCATCGTCGCCGAGCCCCTGCCCCGCGTGTCCCTGACCATCGACGCCTACCAGATCGAGATCGAGGACCGCATCGTCGGCAGCGGCGCGCTCTACGGCAAGATCAGCGGGACGGTGGTCAACGCGGCCATCACCAACGCCATCGCCGCCAACGGCAACGTGCTGGATCCGTCGGTCGGCACCACCGGCATCAACCTGTTTTCCAACGGCCTGGACACCCGCACCCGCGGCGTCGAGGCCCTGGCCACCACCTGGACCGACCTGGGCGAACTCGGGAAGATCGACTGGACCCTGGGCGTCAACGTCAACCAGACCAAGGTGACCCGCATCGCGGCCCCGCCCTCGGGCCTGGGCGGGTCGGTGCTCTACGACAAGGCGGCGATCGCGTTCCTCGAGCACGCCTCGCCGCGCTACAAGGCCAACCTTTCGGCGGTCTATACGAACGACCGCTGGACGGTGAACCTCGTCAACACCCTGTATGGCAAGGCCTGGGCCTACACCAACGTCAACGGGACCTACTTCAAGGACGAGATCAAGTCGCACCTGATCACCGACCTGGAACTGTCCTATCGCGTCACCGACGGGCTGAAGGTGGCGCTGGGGGCCAACAACCTGTTCGACGTCTATCCCGAGGAGCTGAACACCGCCGGCACCGCCGCCTCGATCGCGGCCGGCAATCCGGGGGTGGCGAAGTATCCCAGCTTCTCGCCGTTCGGGATCAACGGCGGCTACTACTACGCCCGCGTCACCTACGACTTCTGACGCCGGCCCCGCCCTGGACGCTGCCTTGCGTCCAGGGCGGGATCGTCCGGAGCAAGCCGGGACGAAATCGCGCAAGCACGGCGGTGGACTTGGGTGCATGGTGGGCTCGACGCCCGCACCAGGAAGGCCGGTCCGATGAGCTGCTCGCACCTTTCGACCATCGTCGTCGTCACGCCCAGCGCCGACGGCTGCGAAGACTGCCTCAAGACCGGCGGCTGGTGGGTGCACCTGCGCCTGTGCCGGGCCTGCGGCCATGTCGGCTGCTGCGATCAGTCGCCGGGCAAGCACGCCACCGGCCACTTCAAGGCGACCGGCCACCCGATCATCGAAGGCTACGACCCGCCCGAGGGCTGGGGCTGGTGCTATGTCGACGAGGTTTCGTTCGATCTGAGCGAGTACAAGACGCCCCATCCCCGGCCGATCAAGCGGTGGGTGGAGGGGTAGCCGCCTTGTAAAGCTGTGAGCGAGGCTCAGAACCGCGCCGACAGCCCGACCTTCACCTGCCGGCCGATGGAATCGCGATCATTGCGACCATAGCCGGAGGCCGGTTGGCCGTCGCCGAGCCGCGCACGAGGACGGGCGTCGAAAAGGTTTTCGACCTCGAACTCGACGCTCAGGCCGCGATTGCGCCGCCGAGCGACTGCGTCCTCCGTCGGCGGGCGCACCGGCTGTGGCGTCAAACGAGTTAGCTGATAACCGAGCTTCAGGCCGAACGTGGCGAAGTCCGCGATCACCAGGTCGCTGGCGCCGTTACGTCCGCTGCTGGCGCGAATGCGATAGCCCTCGCTCCGGTTGGCGTTGACGCTCAGGCTCCAGGGCTTGCGCCGGGCGTTGACGCTGACCTGCAGGGTGTGCGGCGACGAGCCCCCGCCGTCTCCGGCCATGCGGTCCATCCGCGGCAGGCCCGCGCGGATAGTGGTGACGTCGCTCAGCGTCCAGGTCTGGCTGACCGACACCTGCATCGAGCTGGTCGCCGGGTCCGCAACGGGAAGGCTGAAGTTGAAGTTGGCCGATACCGAGCTCGATGCCGCCGATTCGATGTTGATTGGCCGCTGGTCGATGCTCAGCAGCTTGCCGTCCGCGTCGCGCTGGAAGCGGTCGGGAAAGGCCGCCTCCACCTCGGCGGTCGTGGTCGGCAGCGAGCCTATGCCGTCGATCGTCTCGTTGCGCTGATAGCTGGCGTTGCCGGCCAGCCTCCAGGCGGTGAACGGGCCGCTCGACATGCCCAGCACGACCCCTTCGCGCTTGGGAGCCCGAAGGTCGGGATTGCCGCCGGTCAGCGGCAGCACCTCCACCGACTGGCCGGTGCGGAAGTCGTAGACGGTGGTCGGATTGCCATAAGCCGTCGGCGCGTAGCGCTGCTCGTCCGAAGGCGCGTCGCTGGATCGTGACCATGTGCCGTCGAAGTTTAGGCGGCTGAACGGCGCCCAAGAGAAATTGCCGCCGACATTGCTGCCGTGGCCGGTGTCCGAAATCCTCTGGCCGAGGCTGAGCCTGGACGAGACGACGCCCACGCGGCGGCGGCGGCCGGTCTCCTCGCCGTTCGTGATCTTCAGGAGCGGAACGGTCAGGCGGACGTCCAGATTCTCGCTGCCGCTCGACCGCTTGGAAACGCTTTCGCGTTCGGTTTCGGACCACGAGCGCGCCGCGCGCACCGAGACCGTCGTTCTGACGGCGCCCGCGGGCAGCCTCAGCAGTTTGCGGTTGGCGTTCAGGCTCAGATTGACCGACCGGTTGTCCGATGACGATGTCGTCGCGCCGTTGATGTCCGAGTGCGATATCCGGCCCGTGGCCTGGGTCTGCACCGACCAGCCAGACGCCTCGCGGCTAAGCCCGGTCGTGACGTTGAGACTGCGGCTTCGATTGCGCGATGCGATCTGCTCTTCCTCGGTTCCCGAGGTGAAGTGGCTTTCCTGCGCCTGCACGGCGCTGCGTATCGATCCGCGCCACTGTCCCAGCGACCGGGTCAGGCTGTAGTCCGCGCTGGCGCTCCGAGACTGCGAGCGCAGGGTCGCGCCGGTGCTGTCGGGATGCGACTCCAGATAATCCGGCCGCTCATTGGCCCGCAGCGAGCTGGTGTTCGACCCCCGAACGCCGCTCTGGTTGGTGTCGAGGTCGTTGATGCGCGCGCGGCGCAGGCTGCCCGACAGGGTGGCGGTCTCGCCGGCCGTCGGCGTGCTGCCGTTCAGGACGCCGTCATAACTCTGGAAGCGCTTCTGCAGGACGATGTTGACGACCTTCCGGGTCGGATCACCGTCGGCATAGACCTCGCCCGCCCCGGGCGGCAGCACCTCCACCCGCATCAGGGCGTCGGGCGGAAAGCTCTTGAACACGTCGGCGTCGGCGAGGCGCTGGCCGTTGACGATGACCACGGGCGCGGCCTGTCCGCCGTAGCGCTCGTTCACCTGGTTGATGACGTCGCCGATGTTCGTCGCGAGCAAGGCGTCGATCTCGGCCTCGCCGAGTTCGTGCTGCGGCGTGAACTCGGTCGCGCCGCGGCGGGCGGTCACTTCAACACCCTCGACCAGGGTCGGACCAGTGTCGCTGGAAGAGGCGGCGCCGGCCTGGTCGGCCGCGGTCGATGAATCCGAAGGCGTCGCCTGAACGGCGTCGGGAATCACGGCGACCACAAGCAACGAGAACATGTTGCTCTGCTTACCTAGAATTGTGCGCCGCGCTACAGTCTTGTGAGCCGGGAGAGGGCCGAAGTCCCGGACTGGGCGATGCGCGCCCAGTGGCAGATCGCTTCCGCAAGCAAGTGGACAGAGCCCTACCGCGCCCGCACTTCCTCCAGATGCCGGTGGATGGCCGAGACCACGACCGAGCCCTCGCCCACCCCGGCCGCGACGCGCTTGATCGAGCCCGAGCGCACGTCGCCGACGGCGTAGATGCCCAGCTTTTCGGTCTCGTAGGCCGAGCGGGCGCCGGCGACACCGCTTTCGCCGGTCAGGACGAAGCCCTGCTGGTCGAGGTCGAAGCAGCCGGCCAGCCAGTCGGTGTTGGGTTCGGCGCCGATCATCACGAACAGGGCGCCGGCGTCGACGAGCGTCTCTTCGCCCGTCTTGCGGTCGGTCCAGCCGATGCGGCGCAGGGTGCGGTCGCCCTCCAGGCGGGTGACCTCGCTGAACGGGTGCAGGGTGATGCGGGCCGAGCTTTCGATGCGCTGGACCAGATAGTCCGACATCGTCGCCGCCAGGCCCTCGCCGCGCACCAGCATGTGCACGTGGCCGACGGTGCGAGAGAGGAACATCGCCGCCTGGCCGGCCGAGTTGCCGCCGCCGACCACGACGACCGACTGGCCGCGACAGAGGTCGGACTCCATGGCCGTGGCCGCATAGTGGATCGCCTGGCCGTCGAAGCGGTCGTAGTCGGGCACGTCGAGCTTGCGGTAGCGGGCGCCCGAGGCGATCACCACCGACAGGGCCTGAAGGGTCTGGCCGTCCTCGAGCTTCAGCCGGTAGGGATGGCTTTCGCAGTCGACGCCGACCACGGCGCGCGACACCGCCAGCCGGGCGCCGAACTTCTGGGCCTGGACCTGGGCCCGGCCGGCCAGGGCCTGGCCGGAGATCCCCGTCGGGAAGCCCAGATAGTTCTCGATCTTGGAGCTGGCGCCGGCCTGGCCGCCGGGCGCCAGGCCTTCGATGATCACGGTGGAGAGGCCCTCCGAGGCCGCGTAGGTCGCCGCCGACAGGCCCGCCGGCCCCGCCCCGACCACGGCGACGTCGAACACCTGGTCGGGGTCGAAGCGCTCGGTCATGCCCAGGCGGTCGGCCAGGACGGTGGTCTCGGGGTTGAGCATCACCACCCGGTCGGGCGTGACCACCGCCGGCAGGTCGCCCAGGGTCAGGCCGTGCTGGCCAAGGCAACTGGAGGCGTCCGGATCGTTGTCGGCGTCAACCAGCCGCAGGGGATAGCCGTTGCGCACCGCGAAGCGCTCGATGCGCAGGGTGTCGGGATCGTCTGGCCGGCCGATCAGCACGATGCCGACCTGACCGTGATGCAGGAAGCCCATCCGCCGCAGGATGAAAGCCCGCATGATGATCTCGCCGATGTCGGGCTCGGCGGCCATCATGTGGGCGACGTCCTTGTGGGCGACGCGCACCACCCGGCCGGGCGCCACCACCACCGCCCCGACCAGCAGGGCGCGGGCGCTGACCTGGTCGAGCTCGCCGCTGAACTGGCCCGGACCATGGACGGTGATGATCTCGTCGTCGCCGACCTCGCCGGTGCGGGTGATGCCGACCTTGCCTTCGAGCACCAGGAAGAAGTCTGCCCGGCGGTCGCCGCGGCGGAACAGCACCTGGCCGGGGACGATGACCTCCTCGACGCCATAGGCCGCCAGCCGCTCGGTCTGCTCCGGCGTCAGCACCGGAAAGATCTGGGCGGTGCGGGCGTAGGGATCGTCGGCGGCGAGCGGCTTGGTCATGGGGCTTCCTGGCGGCGAGGCTCTAGTTCGGGGGACGTCCCTGGACGGCGTCTTGAACGGAAACGGCGGAACCGGCCGGATGGCCATGGGGGATCACCGCGACGAAGGCCGCAAGGGCGAACATGGCCGCGGCGGCCGTGCTGACGGCCAGTTTCTGGATGTCGGTCACGACAAAGCCTCTTGGAGGGTGACGGCGCCGCCCGCGCGGGCGGACGGCGCCGGGGCCTCAGGCCTGCAGGAAGGCCAGCAGGTCCTGGTTGAACTGGTCCTTGTGGGTGACGACCAGGGCGTGGGGCGCGCCCGGATAGACCTTGAGGACCGAGCCGGGGATCAGGGCGTGGGCCAGCTGGCCGGTGGCGGCCAGGGGCACGACCTGGTCGTCGTCGCCGTGCACGACCAGGGTCGGAACCGTGAACTTCACGACATCGGGGCGGAAGTCGGTCTCGGAGAAGGCCGTGACGCAGTCGTGGGTGGCCTTGATCGAGCCCTGCATGGCGATCTGCAGGGTCTGGGCCAGCAAGGCCGGCGACGCGGCTTCCGGGTGATGGTTCGTGCCGTAGAACAGCGCCCCGAACTTGTCGATGAAGTCGGCCCGGTCGGCCAGGACGCCGTTGCGGATCCAGTCGAACACCGACTTGTCGACGCCTTCGGGATGGTCGTCGGTCTTGCCGAAGATCGGGGTGACGGCGCTGATCAGGGCCGCCTTGGCCACGCGGGCGGTGCCGTGCTTGCCGATGTAGCGGGCCACGTCGCCGCCGCCCATCGAGAAGCCGACCAGGGTGACGTCCCTGACGTCGAGATGGTCGAGCACGGCGGCGATGTCGTCGGCGAAGGTGTCGTAGTCGTAGCCTTCCCACGGCTGGCTGGAACGACCGAAGCCCCGACGGTCATGGGCGATCACGCGGAAGCCGCGCGAGGCCAGGAACATCATCTGATATTCCCACATGTCGGCGCTGAGCGGCCAGCCGTGGCTGAAGAACACGACCGGACCGGCGCCCCAGTCCTTGTAGTAGATCTCGGCGCCGTCGGGCGTGGTGATGGTCGGCATGGGAACTCCGCGGGCTTCATGGAACTCGAGGCGAGCCCGGCGGGCCGCCCGGCCGCCGGCGCTCGCCGACGACGGGGGGACGCTAGGGGCCGAGCCCCCTCGCCGCTTGCACCCCATGCCGGTGTTTAGGCTCCAGGCGCCGTGAAGCCGACCGCGAAGGACCCGCGCCGCAACGCCCGGCAAAGCCCCGGTCGAAACGTTCAAACGCCCGATGCGCCAGGGTTCCGGACACGAAGAAACGCTCCCCCGGACCCGCCGGGAGAGCGCTTGGCGATGTCGGTCCGAAAGGGTTCAGGCGCGGTCGCGGCGGCCGGCCTCGAACAGGAACCAGACGCGCTTTTCGGTCTCGTCGATCCAGTTCTCCAGCAGGCTGGCGGTGGCGATGTCGCCGTGTTCGTCGCAGGCGCTGTGGGCCGCGCGCATGGCGGCGGCCAGGGCGCCGTTGTCGTCGCGCAGCTCGGCGAGCATGTCGTTCGGCTCCACATAGTCGGCGTCGTTGTCGAGCACGCGCTGGCTGCGGGCGATGTGGCCGATCGAGCGCAGGGTCGTGCCGCCCAGCTTGCGCACGCGCTCGGCGATCGGGTCGGTCATGGCGTAGAGCTCGTCGCCCTGCTCGTCGAACATCAGGTGGTAGTCGCGGAAGTGCGGACCCGAGACGTGCCAGTGGAAGTTCTTGGTCTTGATGTAGAGCGCGAAGACGTCGGCCAGCAGCGCGGTCAGGGCGGCCGAGATGTCCTTGGCGGCGGCCTCGCCCAGGCCCGTGGGCGTGGTCAGCGGGGCCAGGCGGCGCGAGCGGGCGGTTTCGATGTCCATGGTCTTCAGTCTCCTGGGAGGATCGTCGGTGTCATCCTGACGCCGGACGGGAAGGATCTCTTGGCGATGCGTGGCGCCGACTTGTACGGCCGCGCTCTTTCGGACGGTCGGGCCGGGACGGCGCCGCGATGCTGGGTTTCGACAAGACGTCCCGCGGCGGCCTGTTCACGCAGGGCGCATGCGCCACGAACCATCCTCGCCGAACGCTCCGCCCCTCGGCTCAGGCCCGCTTGAGCGAACCCGTGACCAGGGCGCGGCTCCACGGGCGGTTCTCGCGCCGCCAGGCATGGGGCGTCTGGCCGGTGTGACGGCGGAAGAGCCGCGTCAGGTGGGCCTGGTCGGCCAGGCCGCAGACGGCGGCGATGTGGGCCAGGCTCTCGGCGGTTTCCAGCATCAGGCCCTGGGCGTGCTCCAGCCGGCAGCGCATGATCCAGGCGTGAGGGGTCTCGCCGGTGCTGACCTTGAAGGCCCGGCAGAAGTAGCTGGCGCTGAGCCCGACCAGGGCCGCCAGGGTCTCGACGTGCAGGCTGCCGTCGAGATTGGCCTCGACATGGGCGGCGACGGCGCGGATCTGCCAGCCGGCGAGCCCGCCCCGGGCCGGACCGCTTGCCCGGGCCGGGAAATGGGGCAGGAAGCTGCGCGCCTCGCCGGGAGGCGCCAGCACCGCGGCCAGGCGGTCGAGCATCGCGCGCGCCGAGCCGAGGTCGTCCTCCAGGGCGGCCCGCGCCTGCTCCAGCAGCCAGATCGCCTGAGGCGGGCTGGAGGCGGACGCGCTGGACGGGGGTGCACTAAAAGGGGCGGTTTGGGTCTCGATGGTGCGCAACATGGGTCCGGCCTCCTGCCGCCTCTGATGACCGCAACCTTAGAGACGCCCCATGACATCGGGACACCGAACGGACGTAGGCCGGGCGTACCGACTTGGTTGGCGCTCCCCAGACCTTCGTATGGGGTCCCGGCGAAGGCGGAAGCCGGGCTATGAAGTTTGCCATGCTCGCCCAGCCCTTCCCTTCGCCCGATAGCTCGCCGTTCGGACGCCGCCTGCGGCTGGGCGGGGCGGCCGCGATCGCCGCCGCCGTCTTCGTGGTCGACACCTTCACGCCGCTGTCGAGCGCGGTGGCGGTGCTCTACGTGCTGGTCCTGCTGCTGGTCGGCGACGACCTGCCGGGCCGGCGGCTGTGGGCCGTGACCCTGGCCTGCGCCGCCCTGGCCACGACCAGCTTCGCCGTCGCCCACGGCCGTGCGCCGCACCTTGCCCCCACCCTGCGGCTGCTGGTCAGCCTGGCGGCCCTGGGCGTGGCGGCCTTCCTCACCGGACGCAACCAGCAGGCCCGCCGGACCCTGAGCCTCAGCGAGGCCCGCTACCGGACGATCTTCAACACCCTGGCGGTGTCGATCTGGGAGCACGACTTCCGGCCGGTGCAGGCGGCGCTCGACGCCATCCGCGCCCAGGGCGTGAGCGATCTGGCCGACCACTTGGCGCGGCATCCCGAGCTCGTTCGCCAGATCAAGGCCAGCGTCCGCATCACCGACGTCAACGCCACGGCCCTGACCATGATGGGCGTGACCGACAAGGCCGACTTCTTCGACCGGCTGGACGAGCTGCTGCCCGAGACCGACCAGACCTTCGCCCAGTTCCTGGTGGCCTTCGGCGAGGGCCGGCGCAGCTTCGAGACCGAGACCGTGGTGCGCAGCCGCACGGGCGAGCTGATCCCGGTGATCGTGGCGCTGAACTTCCCGGCCGACGCCCGGGGGCTGGACCGGGTGCAGGCCTCGATCGTCAACCTGACCGAACGCCGGCGGCTGCAGGAACGGTTGGACCGCGCCCGCGCCGAGCTGGAGCACGCCCTGCGGGCCGCGACCCTGGGCGTGCTGTCGGCCTCGATCGCCCACGAGGTCAACCAGCCGCTGGCGGCGATCTCCAACGCCGCCGGCGCCGCCCAGCGCTGGCTCGACCGCGACACGCCCGACCTCGACGAGGCCAAGGAGGCCGTCGCCGACGTGGTGACCGCCGCCGCCCACGCCGCCGAGGTGGTGCGCGGCATCCGCGGCCTGATCGCCCAGGCTCCGGCCGAGCGGGAGGCCCTCCCCGTGGACGGCCTGCTGACCGCCTCGACCCGGTTCGTGGCCCGCGAGGTCGCCGAGCACGGGGTCGAACTGGTCCTTGAGGCTCAGGCCGGCGAGACGGTGGTCCACGGCGACCGGGTGGTGCTGCAGCAGGCCCTGGTCAACCTGATGCTCAACGGCGTGCAGGCCATGGCGGGCGGCGCGGTGCGGCGGCTTTTCGTGCGCTCGGCCCGCGAGGGCGACGAGGCGGTGATCGAGATCGCCGACACCGGGCCAGGTTTCACCCCGGATGCGGCCGAGCGAGCCTTCGACGCCTTCTATACGACCAAGTCCGGCGGCATGGGCCTTGGCCTGGCCATCTGCCATTCGGCGGTCGCAGCCCACGACGGGCGGATCGCCATCCTGCCGAGCGACGCCGGGGCGCGGATCGAGATCCGGCTGCCGGCGACAGGTTAGAGGCATTGTGGTCCGCGCGGATCATTGCATAGCTTGAGGCCATGCCGTCCGACGCCCTTTCCCGCCTGCCGCCGCCCGCTCGCCTGCGAGAGGTGATGCAGGCGCTCGCCGCGCTCGACGCGATCCTCTGCCCGGAGTGGGAGTATCGCTACTTCTCCTTCGACTCCCGTTGGGGCGAAGGCGAGGCCATGGGGTCGATCCACAACGGCCAGGGCGACGACCTCTTCGTGCTGTTCAACGCGGCGGGGGCCTTCATCAAAGGCCTCGATCACGAACTCTGGGAGGCGCAGGACGATCCGCACGCCCTCTACCGCCGCGTGCCGCCCGCTTTCGCGAGCGGCGTCGCCGAGCCCTCCTTCTCGCCCGATCACGCGACCTTCTGCTGCTGGCGCGCCTTCGATGACGAAGCCTGGAGCTACGCGAGCCTGCCGTCGCTCGGAGGCGACGACGGATCCTACTGGCTGCTCGGCATGCTGAACGGCGATCCGGCGACCTATCTGGACTTCGCGCGCAGCTATTATGAGGTCGAGGTGGACGCAGATCTGGTCGCCCAGGTTCACCAGCACAGGCCGATCACGCCCGGGCTGGCGACGGCGCTCAATCCGGAGATCGATTTCGAGGCGCTACGGGTCCACCTGGCGGAAATCGACTATCCCGTCGCAGCGGATCAGGGCTGATCGACATTCGCCATTTGAGATGAGAACGGCTCGGTGGCCCCTACCCCGTCGCCCGCTCCCTCTCCAACGCCTCGGCCATGCGGACCAGTTCGGCGAAGGAGCCGGCCTGCATCTTCTTCATCAGGCTGCCGCGGTGGAGCTTGACGGTGATCTCCTGGAGGCCGAGCTCACCGGCGACCTGCTTGTTGAGCAGGCCGGTGGTGACCAGGGTCATGACCTGCTGTTCGCGCGGGGTCAGGCCGTCGAAGCGGGCCTTCACCTCGGCGACGTCGCGAGCTAGCTGGCGGCGTTTTCCGTCCTTGGCCAGGGCGGCGGTGACGGCGTCGATGACGTCCTGGTCGCGGAAGGGCTTGGCGAGGAAATCGACCGCCCCGGCCTTCATGGCCCGCACGGTCATCGGCACGTCGGCATGGCCGGTCATGACGATGACCGGCGCGCGCACCCGGCGGGCGGCCAGGGCTTCCTGGAGGTCGAGGCCGCTCATCTTGGGCATGCGCACATCGACGAGGATGCAGCAGGCGCTGTCGGGCATCGGCGCATCGAGCAGGGCCTGGGCCGAGGCGTAGAGCGCCGTCTGCAGGCCGACCGAGCGGAACAGCTTGTCCATCGAGCCGCGGAACAGCTCGTTGTCGTCGACGATCACCACGGTCTGGACCGCTTCTTCCGCCTGCCGTTCCGCCTTGGCCATCCCCGCCTCCACCAAGCTAAGCTGGGGCCCCCGCCCCGTTTCTGACAAGCGCCGCCTCAGGCCTCGTCGAGCATCGTCTTCAAGCTGGCCTCGATCCGGTCGGGCGCACAGGGCTTTTCGAGAAAGTCCCGGGCGCCGGCCGCCAGGGCCTGGTCGCGCATGTCCGGAAAGGCCGTGACCACGACGACCGGCAGGTCCGGATGACTGCCCCGCAGGCGGCGCAGCAAATCCAGGCCCGAAATCTCGGGCATGTGGATGTCGGTGACGACCACGGCCCAGGTCTCCGGCCCGGAGGCCAGGAAGCTCGCCGCCGAGCCGAAGACGCCGACCTCCAGCCCGAAGGAGCGGATCAGCCGCGCCAGGCCGGAACGGACGAGGGCGTCGTCGTCGATGACGGCGATGGCGCGCCGGCGGGACATGGCGTTTCTCTAAGCACGCCCGGAACTTGGACGCTGACAAACGAGCCTTAGCCCCCCGGCTCCGACGGCGACACCCATACAGTAGTTTAGGCGCGGGGCTCAGATATTGGGTTGGGGCGCCTCGAAGCTGCGCGGCTCGCCCCGGTCGATCGGGCTCGGCGGACGCGGGGCGGCGTCGCTGCGGACAGGGGCCGGCGCGGCCAGGCCGTCGTGGGCGAAGTCATCGACGGCGATCACCTCGGCCACGGCCTTGTCGGCGGCGTCGAGGGCGGCGGCTTCGTCGGCGGTGATCAGGCCCTGGTCCCAGGCGAGGCGGCGGTCGCGGACCTTGGCGGCCTTCAGGCGATCGTGGATCGGCTGGGTGGCGACCACGCGCTCGAAGGCGTCGATCAGCTGGCCGACCGCCTCGTCCTTGCCGCCGACATAGACGTTTTCGACCAGGCGGTCGCGGGTTTCGGACGGGTGGATCAGCAGCTCGGCGCAGGCGCGGGTGAGGTTGTCCGACGGGCCGCGACGACGGGCGCCGAACGGCAGGATGGCGGCGCGCAGCAGCCAGCCGGCCAGGCGGTTGGGCAGGTTGGCGAACAGCTCGTCGAAGCGCTGCTCAATGGTGGCGAAGGCGGTGTCGGCGCACCAGTGCAGCAGCGGGAAGTCGGCGTCCTGGCGGCCCTCGTCCTCCCAGCGCTTCAGCGCGCCGGACAGGAAATAGAGCTCCGACAGGATGTCGCCCAGCCGCGCCGACAGCATCTCGCGGCGCTTGAGATCGCCGCCCAGGGTCAGCAGCGCGATGTCGGAGGCCAGGGCGAAGGCGGCGCTGTAGCGGCCCATCTGGCGGTAGAAGCGAGTGGCGCGACCGGCGTCAGGAACCGGCGAGAGCGCGCCGCCCGTCCAGCTGCGGGCCACGGTGCGCAGGCCGTTGCGAAGGCTGTGGGCGACGTGCTTCCAGAAGGCCTCGTCGAAGCGGTCCAGGTCCTGCTCGCCGATCGCCAGGATCTCTTCGAGCATGTAGGGGTGCGCGCGGATCGCGCCCTGGCCGAAGACCATCAGGCTGCGGGTCAGGATGTTGGCCCCCTCGACGGTGATGCCGACCGGCACGGCGCGATACTGGGCGCCCATGTAGTTGCGCGGCCCTTCGATGATCGCCTTGCCGCCGTGCACGTCCATGGCGTCGTTGACGACGATCCGCATCCGCTCGGTGGCGCCGGACTTCAGCAGGGCCGAGATCACCGACGGATGGTGGCCCAGATCCAGGCCCGTGCAGGTCAGGCGGCGCGCGCCGTCGACGAGGTAGGCGTTGCCCGCGATGCGGGCCAGGCGCTCCTGCACGCCCTCGAACTTGCCGATCGGCACGTTGAACTGGCTGCGCACCCGGGCGTAGGCGCCGGTGGTCAGGGCGCTGAAGGCGGCCGCCGCGCCCGACAGGGCCGGCAGCGAGATGCCGCGCCCGGCCGCCAGGGCCGTCATCAGCATCTTCCACCCCTGCCCGGCCCGCTCGGCGCCGCCGATGACCAGGTCCATGGGGATGAAGACGTCCTTGCCCCAGTTGGGACCGTTCTGGAAGGTCTGGAAGGCCGGCAGGTGGCGACGGCCGATCTCGACGCCGGGCGTGGTGGTCGGGACGAGAGCGCAGGTGATGCCCACGTCCTCATCGCCGCCCAGATAGCCGTCCGGGTCGCGCAGCTTGAAGGCCAGGCCCAGCACCGTGCAGACCGGTCCCAGGGTGATGTAGCGCTTGTGCCAATTGAGGCGGATGCCCAGCACCTCGCGGCCTTCCCAGGTTCCCCGGCAGACCACGCCCTCGTCGATCATCGCCCCGGCGTCGGAGCCGGCCTCGGGGCTGGTGAGGCCGAAGGCGGGCACCTCGCGGCCGTCGGCCAGGCGGGGCAGCCAGTGGTCCTGCTGAGCCTTGGTGCCGAAGCGCAGGATCAGTTCGCCCGGGCCCAGCGAGTTGGGCACCATGGTCGTCACCGCCGCCGACACCGAGCGGGTGGCGATGCGGCGGACGATCTCGGCGTGGCCGAAGGCCGAAAAGCCGAGGCCGCCGTACTCTTTCGGGATGATCATCCCGAAAAACTTCTGCTCCTTCAGGAAGGCCCAGACCTGCGGCGGCAGATCCCGGGTCTTCCAGGTCATGGTCCAGTCGTCGAGCATGGCGCAGATCTGCTCGACCGGGCCGTCCATGAAGGCCCGCTCGTCGGGGCGCAGCTGGGGCTTGGGGAACGACAGCAGTTCGTTCCAGTCGGGATCGCCAGTGAACAGGGCCGCGTCCCACCAGGTGTCGCCGGCGTCGATGGCGTCGCGCTCGGTCTGCGACAGGGCCGGCATCACGCCTTGCGCCCACTGGAAGATCGGCCGGGTGAGGATATCCCGGCGCAGGGAGGAGAAGCTGGTCATGACGCCCGCCTTGGTTACTGGTCGGGGGTCAAACGCGTTTCTACGCCCGAGCGATCCTTACGGGACCAAGGAACCTCCCCCTATGGGGGAGGCGATCGCGAAGCGATCGGTGGGGGGTGTGGCTGCGACGAACAGCCAACGCCGCGGCGGCTGAAAACGTCCCCCCACCGGCCTTCGGCCGCCTCCCCCAGAGGGGGAGGTTCTAGGTGGTTGGATATCCTCCCACCTCCCTCTCGTCGTCGATGACCCGGCCGGCTCCGGTCTTCACCTGGCGGAGGATGCGCTGATCGATGGCGTCGCGGTCCCAGGGCCTGGCGCCGGCTGTGGCCAGGACGTTGGCTTCGACCTTGGCGGCCGGCAGGGGCTTGAAGCCCTTGGGCCACAGCGGCGCCCGCTCCAGTCGGCGGACCGTCGGCAAAGGCGTCGTCGGCAACACCCGCAGCTCCGGCATCGGGCGGCCGTCGGCGTAGGTCGCACGGTTGTCGCGGGCGTAGAGGTCGAGGTCGCCCTGGCCTTCGACGATCAGGAACGGCAGGTCGGGCCGGGTCGACGCGCCGCCTTTCACGATATTGCCGACCAGGGCCAACTGGCCGACCTGCCAGGCCCGTCCCTCCCACTCCGGAGCGTTCAGCGCGTAGTGCATGGCCCGCGTGCCCGGGTCGTAGACCAGGTTGTTGGCCGACACCGCGTGGACTGCGCCCTTGAACAGCTGATTGCGCTCCAGATTGTGGGCGTAGAGGTTTCCAACGATCAGCACTTCCGCCGCGTTGTCGTGGATCAGGGTGCCCTTGGAATGCTCACCCTTCACATGGCTGGCGTGGGACAGGCCCTCGGCGACGATGTTGTTGCTGAAGGTGATGCGGCGGGAGGTTCCGTTCCGCCAGGCCTGCACCGTGTCGCCGCCCTCGAAGCGCGGACCCGAGGCCGAGAGGTTCTCGTCGGTGGCCCAGGCGATCGAGCAGTGGTCGACGACCACGTCATGGGCCTTCCAGCAGGTAATGCCGTCGACCTCCCAGCCGCTGCGATCGGGGGCGCCGTCACGGCCGGCGCGGACCCGCAGGTGGCGCAGGACGACGTCGTGGCTCTGCACCTGGATCCCGCCACGGATGAAGGTGATCCCCGGCGACGGGGCGGTCTCGCCGGCGACGGTGAGGAAGGGCTCGCGGATACGGATGCTCTTGCGGGCGAGGTCGATCACCCCGGCGACGTCGAACACCACCCTGCGCGGGCCGGACGCCTCGACGGCGGCGCGGAACGAGCCGGGGCCGTCGGGGGCCAGGGTGGTGACGCGGATGACGCGGCCGCCCTCCCCGCCCTTCGTGCTGGCCCAGCCGGCGGACGCAAGGTCGGATGCCTTGGCGTGGGTGGCGGCGGGCAGCAGCAGGCTGGCTCCGGCTGCGGCCAGCAGGGTCCGGCGGTCGATCGATGTCAGGTCGCGCATGGTCATCGCCCCGTTCTCCCCGAACTGAAAAAGAAGCGGCGGAGGACCGCAAGGGTCCTCCGCCCAAGCCGCCTTCGAGCCCTGGGGGGACAGCCGAAGGGGACGGCCGCCGCGCGAAGGGGCGCGGACGGCCAGTGGTTCAGGCGCCGCTAGTACTTGTAGCGAACGCCGATCCGATAGTTGGGGCCGCTGCCGCCGTAGGAGAGGATCACCGGGTCGGTGAAGGTGAAGCGCTCGGACTTCTCGTCGGTGATGTTCAGGGCCTCGAAGGTGATGGCGACCTGCTTGAGCGGCTGGTAGCGCATCGAGAAATCGACGTTCATCGTCGATTTCGCCCCGTCGAACTCGTTGATCAGCGGGCCGTCGCAGGCCGAGCCGTTGGCCTGCAGGCCCGGGTCGCAGTTGCCGGCCCCGACCGGGTACTTGGTGTAGTACTCGTCGCGCTGGGCCATGGAGACGCGGGCGTTGAACTTCTTGGTCTCGTAATAGACCGTGAAGTTGACCCCCTTGGGCGAGGCGCCAAGCCAGGGACCCGTGCCGTAGACCGGGGCCTTGGTCACCGCGCCGGTGGTGGCGTTCACCGCGCCGGGATCCAGGATGTACTTCAGCTCGGTGTCGAGCTTGGTGACGTTGAACTGGACGCCGAGGTTCTTGAAGTACCAGGGCAGGAAGGTGAAATCCTGCTGGTAGCTGAACTCGAAGCCCTGCAGCACCCCGCCCGGCGCGTCGCGGACCTGGCGGGCCAGCATGACGTTGTCGGCGTCGATATAGGCCCGGCGGAAAACGTCGCCGCCGGTCTCGCCGGGGAACTGCGCCCGCAGCTGGGCGATGGCGTCGGCGTCGAGGAAGGCCGACAGCGGGGCCTCGTAGAAGACGGTCTGCGGGTAGGAGTCGATGTCCTTGCGGAAGTAGCCCAGGCTGATCAGGCCGCCCTTGGCGAAGTACCACTCGGCCGCCACGTCGAAGGCCTTGCCGCGGAACGGCGAGAGCTTGGGATTGCCGACGGTGAGCGTGCCGCCGGTGACCGAGCCGTCGCCCGGGATGCTGACCCCGGTGATGGCCGGCGACAGGTTGCCCAGCAGCGGACGGGCCATGACCTTGGCGGCGGCGAAGCGGATATAGAGGTTGTCCCAGGCCTCCCAGGTCAGGTTCCCGGACGGCAGGGTGTCGCTGTACTTGTTCTCGCCAGTGATGCGGCGGCCGGCCGTGGTCTCGCCGGCCGACTCCACCTCGGTCTCCGCCTGGCGCACGCCGATGTTGCCGAACAGGCGCCGGCCGCCCCAGACCTCGTAGTTGAAGCCGAACTGGGCGTAGTAGGCGAGGTTCTTCTCGGCCACCTCGAACGAGGCCGAACGGTTGCGCTTCCGGGTGATGCGGAAGTCGCCGTACTTGTTGATGCAGTTGCAGGTGAAGCCAAAGACCTTGTCGAAGGCTTCCAGGCTGGGGGCGAAGAAGCGGGTGGTCGAGCCGGCCGGCACGTCGAGGCCCTGGCCGAATTCGATCACCTGGCCCAGCGAGGCGACGCTGACGCCGGCTTCCTTTTCGGTGGGGTTCAGGAGGTCGTTGTTGCGCTCGTACTGGTCGGTCGAGAACTCGTACTTGCGGCCGGTGACGCCGAACTTCAGGGTCCAGTGCTCATCGACCTCGTAGGTCACGTCGCCCTTGATCCCGTTGTAGGTGTTCAGGGTGTTGCGCGTGTAGTTGCGCATGCCTGAGAAGCCCTTGACGATGCCCCACTTGGTGGGATCGGCGGCGTCGAAGCCGACGTCGAAGCGCGGCATGCCCTTGGCGCCCCGCTCGTCGAAGATGAAGGCCTCCTGGGCGTCCATGTAGTTGAACTCGACCAGGGTGCCCTGGTTCTTGTTCTCCGAGCGCGAGGCGCCGTAGGCGACCACGGCCTTCAGTTTGTCGCTGAACTCGTGGGTCAGCTCGGCCGAGACCTGGCGGAAGTCGGTGGTGTAGGCGCCGCGGTCGGCGCCCGAGCGCCAGTCGACGTTGCCGAGCTTCAGATATTCGGCGTTCTGGCCGACCACCTCGGCGTCGAGCAGCTTGACCGACGGGCGGCCGATCAGGTCGCCCCGGAACGGCAGGGACGTGGCCGAGCCGGCGTAACCGGGCGAGGACGGGTTGGTGTAGTACTCGTAGGGATCCAGGTTGTAAGGGTTGTAGCTGTAGGCGTAGCCGCTGACCGGGGTCGAACCGTAGAGCTGCTGGCCGCAGTCCTGGCCGGGGTTGAGGTCGGTCTCGGCCGTGAAGGTGCAGCCGCCGGGATAGAGGGCGCGGCGCTGGGCGTCGGTCATGGCGCTGCCGGCGCGGGCCGTAGCGGTGGGGGTGTTGGCCCCGTACTGGTAGCTGGCGTTGGTGTTGTTGCGGTTCAGCCCGACCGGCGAGAGCTGGTAGTTGGTGCTGACGCTCTCGAACCGCGAATAGAGGCCGTCGACCGACAGCTTGGTGCGCGGGCCGATCTCGAACTGGAACGAGCCGGTCAGGCCCAGGCGCTCGGTCTCGACGTCGCGCTGGGCGATCGAGGGCAAGGCCGGAAAGCGGATCAGGCTGTCGTTGCAGCCCGGCGAGACCGGGGTCAGGGTCGCCACCGACTGGGCCGCGGCGGCGGCGCAGTTAGGATAGAGCTTGGCGTAGGCGGCGGGATCCGAGCCGGTCAGTTCCGCATAGGCGGCCGGATTGGCGATCGGGTTGTAGTAGTTGGCCGGATTGGCCTTGTAGGCGTCGAGCGCGGCCCCGGTCAGGGTGGTCGGGATCAGGGCGGTGAACACCGTGCCGGTGGGGGCGGCGAAGCCGGCGCGGCCGGGCAGTTCGTCGCCGGTCCAGGTCGAGCCGCGATAGGTGTAGTCGGCCGAACCGCCGCCCCGGGCGTAGGTGTCGTCTTCCGAGGTGCGCTTGGCGTAGGCGGCCGAGAGCAGCAGGCCCACCCGTCCGTCGAGCCAGCGGTTGGACACCAGGCCCGTGATGCGCGGGCTGTGCTTCTTGCCGTTCTCGTAATAGCTGTCCTCGGCCGACAGGGCGAAGGCGCTCTTCTTGTAGTCGAAGGGCCGGCCGGTGATCAGGTCGACCGTGGCCCCCAGCGAACCTTCGTCGGCCTCGGCTGACGAGGATTTGCGCACCCGCACCGAGCTGAACAGCTCCGAGGCGAAGGCGTTGAAGTCGAAGGCGCGCGAGCGGTTGGGGCTGGCGCCGGAGTCGTTGGCGGCGCCGGTCGACAGGGCCTCCATGTTGTTGATCCGTACACGGCTGAAGTCGCCCGACAGGCCGCGCACGCTGATCGTGCGGCCCTCGCCATTGTCGCGGTCGATCGAGATGCCCGGCAGGCGCTGGAGGGACTCCGCGAGGTTGGAGTCGGGGAAGTCGGCGATGTCCTCGGCGTTGATGGCGTCGAGCATGACGTCGGAGTTCTTCTTGGTGTCTATGGCGCTGCGCAGGGCGGCGCGGTAGCCGGTGACGACCACCTCGCTGACGGCGTTGTCGGTGATCGGCTGGTCGCCTGCCGGCTTCGCCGGCGCCTGGGCCATGGCGAACGCGGGGCTCAGCAGCACCGCCAGCGAAGCGCCGGCCAGCAGCCGCGTCCGCGGCGCAGCCTTGTTCTGAATAGTCATTTCCCTTTTCCCTCCCATTATGGATCGCGCCCTTGGACGCGTCGGATTTGGCGCGAGCGCTCCCGTGCGCCGCGCCAGGGGCGTGGCGGCTGGAAGGCCGTTGCTGATCTCTTGGTGTGGTCTCGGACGGCCGGCGGACCGGCCGTCAGGTCAGGCTCTACGCACTAGACATCGTCGCTCACCCTCCTGGGCTCGTGATCGGATCGGCGGCCAGCCAGTCCAGGGCGTTGCTCAGCCAGCGGGCCTGGAGCGGCGGGGCCATGTCGGGAAGCCGGTGGACCAGCGCCCGCATCACTCCCTTGCGGGCGATCAGGCTGGCCGCGCCATTGCGGCGGTCGTGGTCGCGGCTGTAGGCGGCGATGACCTCGACGCCCTCCCCGTCCACGATCAGACCGTTCGAGGGCTGACCCTCGACCTGATGAAGCACGCTCATGGCGCGGTCGGACGGGATTCCGGCGAAGGTCTGGTGGGACCGGACGTAGTTCCAGTTGCCCATCCAAGGCGCGCGCAGGCCGCCGACCTGGCCGGCGTAGGTGAAGAGGCCAAGGCTCGCGAGCTGCCGCGCGACGCCCTCGGCGAGGCCGTCTTCCTGCACCATGGCCAGCAGCGGGGTTCCGGCGGCGACGGCGGCCAGCACCTCGGCGGGCAGTTCGCCGAGCACCAGCTCGACCTTCTCGCCCTTCTTGGGCTGGGCCTCGAGGCCGGTCTGCTCGCCGACCTGGCGGCGGACGATCTCGTCGGCCTTCAGGCCCGAGGCGACGATCCCGTCGTAGCGGACGCCGGGCTTGAAGTCCTCGACCGCGACGCCGGGCTGCTTCTCCAGTTGGACGCGCAGGCTCCTGGCGACGCCTGAGACGGCGAGCTTCAGCTTACGGCGCGGCGCGCCGTGCGGTGCGGCGACCCAGATCTCCCGGTCGGAAACCACCTCGCCCGAACCCGCCAGCACCAGACGGATCACATGCCGCCCTTCCCGCTCGAAGGCCGGGGTGCGGACGCTTTCGGCGACCAGCCACGACAGGCGGTCGGGCTCGTGGACAGGAACCGGCCAGCGCCCCGCCGCGCGCGCCGCGCCGTCCGGCCCAATGATGCTGAGCACGAGGTCGCCGGTCACCGGCCTGCCGGTGTCGTTGAACAGCCAGAGGTCCAGCTCAGCGCTTTCGCCCGGCGCATAGGCCAGCTTGCGAGGCTTGGCCACGGCCAGGGCCGGCCGCAGGCTCTGGCTCATCAGGGCCGGATCGGCCTTGAAGCCGCGCAGCACGTCAACGATGCCCGAATGGTTCTCGATCGCCGTGCTTTCCCAGCCGGAGATGGCGGCGACGTCCACGCTCTCGCCCAGGCGGATGTTCTCCAGGTAGTTGCGCCAGGCCTCATAGGCCTTGGCGCCGACCGACAGGAACAGGGCCTCGGTCGTGGGGAAGGCCTTGCGGAAGCCCCAGCGGTCGAGAAAGGCGCTGGTCGCCCCGACGATCGCCTTGTGGTCTTCGAGGTCGTAGCTCTTGCCGCCCCCGGCCAGGATCTCGGCGACCATGGCCACGTGGTTGTCGGCGACGGCGCAGCCCTGCATCTCGCCGAACTCGACGATGAACGGCTTGCCGGTCTGGCGGTGGATGTAGTCGTCCTTGCCCGCGTAGAAGCGGTCGTACCACTGGTCGCCGGCGCCCTGGTGCTCGACCCACCAGCCGCCCCATTGCTCGACGTCCGAGCGGTAGTAGTGGTCGTCGTAAGGCAGGTACATGGCCTGGGCCGCGCCGCGCTTGACGAAGCCGTCGTTGAGGATGACCGCGCGGCTGGGGTCGAGGTCGTGCATGGCCTTGAGCACGAACTGCACGTCGGGATTGGCCAGGTTCGCGCCGATCTCGTTCTGCAGGGTGTAGTGGGCCAGCGACGGGTGCGAGCGGAAAGCGCGCACCATGGCCTGGCACTTCTCGACCATGAACTGGCGGCTGAAGGCGTCGGCCGGCGACAGGGCCTCGCCGGGCTTGAGGTCGCGGCCGATGGCGTGACGGCCTCCGCCGGGCTCCATCACCCGCAGCAGGCCCATCTCGTCCATGGCCTGAAAGACCTCGGGCTTGCCGACGTTGCGGTGGAAGTGCAGCGCGTTGAGGCCCAGCGTCCGGGCCGAGGTCACCTCGCGACGGGCGAGGTCCTTGGTCGGCCACAGGCCGTTGAAGCCCCAATAGCCCCAGGAGATAGCCGAATAGAGCCGGATGCGGCGGCCGTTCAGCCGCAACAGGGCGTTGGTCCCCACGCCCTCGACGCCGAACCAGCGGAAGCCGAAGCGGACCTCGCGGGTGTCGATGTCACGCCTGGTCTCGGCCCAGGACAGGCGCAGGCGATGCAGGCGCGGCGTGTCGAGATCCCAGAGATCGGCCGTCGGCGCGGTCACCGAGAAACGCGCGCGCAGACGGCGGCCGTCCTCCAGGGCTTCGAGGCTCTCCAGCTTGATGTCGGCGGCGACCGGCGCGCCCTTGTCATCGACGAGGGTCGCCGAGGCCTTGGCGCGCAAGGCCTGCGGGCTCGCGACGGGCTTTTCCAGCACCACGTCCATGAAGGCCGTGACGGTGCGCGGCTGCGGCGTGTTCAGCACCCAGGCGTCGTCGATGCGCGCCGTCAGCGGATGGACGCTCAGCGTCAGGCCGCGATCGAGACCGCCGAAGCCGTGGGAGGCGAACAGCTTGACCTTCCCCCAGGCCATGGTGGTGCTGTCGCGCCAGTCGAAGCGGCCGCCGGGATTGGTGATGCGGATGGAAAGGCGGTTGGCCTGCCCCGGCTGCATCGCCGCCGTCAGGTCGCAGGCGAACGGCAGCTCCGACATGATCGAATAGCCGACCAGCCGCTCGTTGAGGAACACCTCGGCCCGCAGGCGCGCACCGCGCAGGTTCAGCAAGACGCGCTTGCCCTTGGCGGAGGCCGGAATGTCGATCGACCGCGACCACCAGGACACGCCCTTGTAGGCGCCGTAGCGGGGCACGTCGTCGTCCTCGGCGTAGCGGTATTCGTCGGCGCCGTAGGGGCGTGAGGCGAACCTGCTCCAGAAGTGCTCCTCGACCGTGGTCGGCAGGCTGACGGTGATGGCGTCGGGCGCCTTCAGCGCGGTCCAGCCGCCGGTCGGCGGGTTGACCGGCAGGGCGGCGAGATCGACGGCGCTGGGCAGGTGCAGCGCGTCGTCCTTCCACGGCGCGGCCTGGTCGATCCACAGGCTCCAGCCCTCGTCGGGCACGGCCAGGAGGTCGGCGGCCGAGGCGGGCGCGGCTTGCGCGACGCCGGTCGCGGCGAGACCCGCGCCGCCGGCGGCCAGGAAGGAACGGCGATCGAGCCTCACGGCAGCACCTTGCGGCCAGCGACGTCAAGGCGGGCGGCGACACCGGCGGGCTTGGCGAGACCTGGCCGTGAAACGGGCTGACCGCCACCGATCCAGAGGTCGACGGGGCCGGCCTCGACCGCGCGCACGCCCGCCGCATCGACGACGCTGAGGGCCGCCGGATCGAGGTCGAAGGTCAGGGTCTTCGTCTCGCCGGCCTTGAGGGTCACGCGCTGGAAGCCCTTCAGCGACCGAACCGGCGCGCCGGCGCCGCCGCGCGAGACGTAGAGCTGCGCCACCTCGTCGCCGTCTCGCTGGCCGGCGTTGGTGACATCCACCGAGACCTTCAGGCCGTCGCCGGCCTTCACGGTGCGGGCCAGTTTCGGCTGGCCGTACTTGAAGGTCGTGAAGCTGAGGCCATGGCCGAACGGATACAGCGCCTCGCCGCCGAAATAGCGATAAGTGCGGCCGGCCATGCCGTAGTCCTTGAACGGCGGCAGTTGGTCGGCCGAGCGGTAGAAGGTCAGCGGCAGACGGCCGGAGGGATTGAAGTCACCGGCGATCAGGCCCGCCACGGCGTGACCGCCCTCGCCGCCCGGATACCAGGCCTCGACGATGGCCGGCAGCTTCTCGTCCGCCCAATTCACGGCCATGGCCGAGCCGTTCATCAGCACCAGCACCACCGGCTTGCCGGTGGCCTGCAGGCCTTCCAGCAGCGCCTCCTGCGGCGCGGGCAAGTCGATGCGGGTGCGGTCGCCGCCGGCGAAGCCCGGGGCGCGAACCGACATCTCCTCGCCCTCCAGCTTGGCGGTCAGGCCGCCGACGAACAGCACGAGGTCGGCGTCCCTGGCCGCGGCGATCGCGGCTTCGGCGCCCTGGCTGGGCCGGCTCCAGGTGAGGCGCTGGTCACCGCGGTCGCCGTCCTGCCAGGCCTCGACGGTGATGGCGTGGGCCTGGCCGGCGGTCAGGGCGACGGCGCCCTCCGGCGTGGCGTCGGCCGGACGCTTCCAGGCGTCGACCACGACCTTGCCGTCGGCGATCACCCGGTAGCCGCCCTCGCCGCGCAGGGTGAAGCGGTGGACGCCGGTCTCGGTCGGCTTGAGATAGCCGCTCCAACGCGTTGACGTCTGGCGCTTTTCCCGTTGCGGCCGGCCCCAGGCGAGCTGGACGTTGGCGGCGGTGTCGGCCTTGGCCTCGCCGGCCAGCGCCAGGCCCTGGAAGGTCTCGACCTTGACGCCCTTGGCGGCGCAGGCGGCGTCGGCGCAGAGGACGTCATTAGGCAGGGTCGCCATCGGCGCGCCGACCAGGCCCGTGCCCTCGACATAGGTGACCTGGGCGTCCGGATAGCGGGCGCGGACGCCGGCCAGCACGGTCACCGGCTTGGACGGCGTGCCGTTGTAGTTGCCGACCAGGGCGTCGAGGCTGTCGGCGTTGGGGCCGATGACGGCGATGCGCTTGGGCGCGGTTTTCAGCGGCAGCAGGCCGTCGTTCTTGAGCAGCACCATTGAGGCCTGGGCCGTCTTCAGCGACAGGGCGCGGTTGGCCGGGGTGTCGTTGTCGGCCGGGGTGATCGCTGCGTAGGGACCGCTGGCCGGCGGATCGAAAAGGCCCAGCTTGATGCGAGCCACGAACAGGCGGCGGACGGCCTGGTCGAGCTCGGCTTCGCTCATCAGCCCGGTCTTCACCGCCTCGACGATCGGACCGATCTCGGCGCTCTTGTCGGCCCCGAACTCGGCGCAGATCAGGTCGGTCCCGGCCTTGACGCTGACAGCCACGGCCTGGGCCGGCGTCTTCACGTAAGAATGCGAGGTCGGCAGGAAGACGTCGGCGATGGCGGCGCAGTCGGAAACGACGTGGCCCTTGAAGCCCCACTTGCCGCGCAGGGTGTCCTTCAGCAGGACGTCGCTGGCGCAGGCCGGTACGCCGTCGACGGCGTTGTAGGCGCACATGACGGCCTCGACCTTGCCCTGCTTCACCAGGGCCTCGAAGGCCGGCAGGTAGGTGTCGGCCAGATCGTGCTTGGAAGGATGGATGTCGTCGTGGTGGCGGTCGGCCTCGGGACCGCTGTGTACGGCGAAGTGCTTGGCGGTGGCGGCCGTCTTGTAGTGGGCGGGGTCGGAACCTTGCAGGCCCTGGACGAAGGCGACGCCAAAGGCGGCGGTCAGGTGCGGGTCCTCGCCCCAGGTCTCCTGGCCCCGGCCCCAGCGCGGATCGCGGAAGATGTTGATGTTGGGCGACCAGACGGTCAGGCCGCGATACTGGGCGACCGCGCCGTCCGGGCCGCGCTTGTCGAGATACTTGGCGCGGAACTCGGTGGCGATGGTGTCGGCCACGTCGTGGATCAGGGGGACGTCCCAGGTCGCGGCCATGCCGATGGCCTGCGGGAAGACCGTGGCCTCGCCGGCCCGGGCGACGCCGTGCAGGCCCTCGCTCCACCAGTTGTAGGCCGGAACGCCCAGACGCGGGATGGCCGGAGCGGCGTGCTTCAACTGGCCGGCCTTCTCCTCCAGCGTCATGCGCGAGACGAGGTCGGCGGCGCGGGTCTCGGGCGAGAGGCTCACGTCATGGAAGGCGTCGGCGGCGAACGCGGCGGGCGCCGTGGCCAGCGCCAGGGCGAGCATGGAGACGAGGCCGAAGCGACGGCCGGGAACGGAAACACGCATCAAACATCGCCTCGGGAGGAATTCAGGTCGCGCAGCAGCTTGCGGTCGGGACGCCAGACGACGGCGCGCTCGCCGCCCAGGTCGGCGCGGGCGCCGCTGGAGGGATTGACCAGACCGTAGCGGCGCTTGTCGCGGATTTCGAAACGGCCAAGGCCCGGCAGTTCGACGGCCTTGCCCTTGAGCAGGGCCTGGCGGATCTGGCGGCACAACGAGCGGGTCAGCATGTCGCCGACATCTGTCTGGAACGCGCGGCCGATGTCGAAGACGGGCTCCTCGGCGGGCCGGGCTTCAGGCTCGGCGCAACCATCCGGCGACGCTCGCGAGTCGCGTGCAGAGCTGTTCATGGCGCCGCCTCCCCTTCCCAATCGCGGCCTTTGTCGGCCGTCTCGCCCGGATAGCCACCGGTGTCATGATTGAAATAAGCATGTCGCAATCACGACGAAAAGCGAAAAAGGTACCGGTAACTTAAATAATTGCGGGAAATTTCAGCAAGTTTTCACCTGACCACGAACGACGTTTCCGCCTTGCCGATCCGCACAAGAAAATTGCGGCGGGTGCATATTTTTTGCCGCGCATTGATCCTGCGGACATTCCCCAGCATCGTCCGCCCACCGGCCAGAACCGGGTGATTGGGGAGGCCCCGTGTCGAGGGCGGAGCGGCCAGAGGCTCGCGACAAATCCGAGCTGTGGGGCGCCGAGCTGTGGAAAGACCGGTCGGCCTACCGCCACGCCTACGCCCAGGACTGGAGCGACCTGTGCGCCTTCCTGCGCGCGCGCTTCGGCGGCGGTCCGCCCGATCCCGAGGACGTGGCCCAGCAGGCCTTCCTGAAGCTGGGCGAGCGGCCGTCTGACCGGGCGCTGGAAAGCCCCCGGGCCTTCGTGTTCCGCGTCGCCATCAACCTGGCCCTCGACGGCCGGCGCAGCCGTCAGCGGACGGCGCGCCTGCTCGACGTCTCCGCCCCGGCCCTGGAGCCGGACGAAGCGCCGGACGTGGAGCGCGCCCTGATCGCCCGCGACGACCTGAAGCTGCTGGAGAAGGTGGTGGCCGGCCTGCCCGAACGCCATCGCCGCTACCTGGCCGCCAACCGCATCGAGGGGCTGAGCTTCGCCGAGATCGGTCGCCGCGAGGGGGTCTCCGAGGCCCTGGTCCGCAAGACCATCGACGAAGCCGCCGCCGTCTGCCAGCGCGCCCTGGCGCGCGGCGTCATCGACTACACAACCGACTTTAGGGGCCTGTCCCGTGAACGCAGCCGTCGATCCTGACTCGCCGATCGGGCGCGAGGCCCGGACCTGGGCCCTGGCGGTGCTGGGCGAGCCATTCCCGCCGGAGCGCTCTGAGCAGTTCGGCGCCTGGCTGGACGCCGATCCCCTGCATGTCCGCGCCTACGAGGAAGCCGAGGCCTTGCTGCTGGCGCTCGGACAGGTCGAGGCGCTGGGGCGACCGGCCGGACGTTCCTCCCCTCGCGGCACGCCGACGACCTGGATCGGCGGCGGCGCGGCCCTGGCCGCCTGCCTGGTCGCCGCCGTCGTGATGGCCCCGCCGCCCGCCGCCCTCGAGGCCGGGACCACCGCTCGGCAGGTCGCGCTTAAGGACGGCAGCACGGCGGTGCTGGCGCCGGGCGCGCGACTGGCCCAGACCTCGCGCTGGAACGATCGCGGCTATGTGCTGGAGCGCGGCGAGGCGTTCTTCGCGGTCCGCAAGGCCGACGGCCGGCGCTTCCGGGTCGCGGTCGGCGGCGCCGAGGTCGAGGTGCTGGGCACCCGCTTCGACACCCGGGCCGGGGCCGGCGGCCAGGTGCGGGTAGCCGTGGAGGAAGGCCGGGTGGCCGTCTACCAGGGCCGCGAGCGCCGCCAGGTCGCGCGGCTTGGGGCCGGCGACTACGTGCAGATCGACGGCGACCGCGCGCAGACCGGCAAGCTGGCCGCGCCTGCCGAGGCCGCCGCCTGGCGGGGCGGACGCCTGGCCTATGCCGACGCGCCGCTGGGCGACGTCGTGGCCGATCTCGCTGCCCGGGGGGATCGGGTGCGGGTGACGCCGCGGGCGGCGGCCCTGCGGATCACGGCCAGCTTCCAGTTCGACCAGGCCGACCGCTTCATCGCCAGCCTGCCTGAGATCCTGCCGGTCGGCGTGCGGGTCTCCGCCGACGGAAGCCGCACGATCGACGCGGCAAAATGAGGATCGCGCCCGCGATCGGCGCGCTGGCGGTAGCGGGACTGGCGATCGCGCCGGCCTATTCAGCGCCAGCCGAGCGGCGCTTCTCCTTCGACCAGCCGGCCCAGTCGCTGGCGACGGCGCTGCTGGCGGTGTCGGCCAAGACCGGCGCGCCGATCGCCGCCCCCGCCGCCCTGACGGCCGGCCGGCGCGCGCCGGGCCTCTCCGGAGCGATGTCGCTGGACCAGGCGATGCGGGCCCTGCTGGCGGGCTCGGATCTCGACTTCACGATCTCGACGGGCGGGGTCGTGTCGCTGAGGCGGCGCAGCGAGGTGGTGGTCACCGCGCCCGTCGTCCCGCGCCCTTCCTCACCGTCGATCGAGGTGGACGAGTTGATCACCGTCTCGGCGATCAGCGTGGTGGCTCGGCCGCTGGCCGAACCGGCGCAGGACGCCGCCCGCGACGCGCCGGGCCAGGTCGACGTGCTGCTAGAGGAGCAACTGCGCGGCGCCGGCGCCCTGGGCCTGGCCGACGCCCTGCGGCAAATCCCCGGCGTGGCGGCCGGACCGGAGGCCGGCGAGGCCCGCCAGATCGCCGTGCGCGGGGTCGGCGGCCGCTTCACCCGCGTGCGCGTCAACGGCATGGAGACCCTGGCGACCTTCGGGGCCAGCAACGCCATCGGCGGCACCAACCGCGGCCGGGCCTTCGACTACAACGTCTTCGCCGCCGATCTCTTCAAGCAGGTCCGCTTGCAGAAGACCGCCTCGGCCGACCTCGACGAGGGCTCGCTGGGCGCGACCGTCGACATGCGCACCCGCTCGCCGCTGGAACTGCCCAGGCGGCACGCGATGCTGGCGGCCGAGGCCGGCTACCAGACCCTGTCGAACCGGGCCCGGCCGCGGGTGTCGGCGGTGCTGTCGGGGCGCGACGACGCGAGCCGACTGGGCGTGCTGGTCTCGGCCGCCTATTCGGGACGCTCGACGCTGGAGGCCGGGGCCAGCGCCGGCCAGTGGGAGACGGGAAACGCTGTCGCGCCGGGTTTCGGCGCCGCCTTGGCCCCGCTGGACCTGGGCGCCGTCAACGCCGCCCTGCACGCCCGCATCCCGCGCCTGGAACTGGTCGAGATCGACCAGCAGCGCCTGGGCCTGACCGGCTCGCTGGAGTGGCGGCCCAGCGATGCGACACGCATCGCCCTGGACGTGATCTACGCCGAGCTGCGCTCGAACCGGCGCGAGAACCTGCTGGAGAGCTTCACCTTCCGAACCCCGGGCGTCTGCGGCGCGCCGGCCGATCCGCGCTGCGGATTGAACGCGGTGACGGTGACGCAAGGCGACATCGTGATGTTCGGCGGCCGCCGGCCGGTGCTGATCGCCGGCCGCTTCGACGGGGTGGACGTGCGATCCGAAGCTCGGCGCGACGCGCTCAGCACCGTCTTCCGTCAGACCACCCTGGCCGCCAGCCATCGCTTCCGGGAGGGCGTCGAGGGTCGGGTGCTGCTGGGCTTCAGCCGTTCGGACTTCAGCAATCCGGTGCAGCAGACGCTCTATCTGGAGCAGTTCGACGTCGACGGCTTCGCCTACGACTTCTCCGACGGCGACCGGCCGGCCCTGAGCTTCGGCGACGCGGCCCTGACCACCCCCGGGGCCTGGACCGCCAGCGAGTTCCGCTCCGATCCCAACTGGGTGGACAACAGCTATCGGTCGCTGGCGATGGACCTGGAGGACCGCACCGGCCCGATCGACTGGCGCGTGGGCGTGCTGGTCAAGACCTATCGCACCGTCGGGGCGGCGCGGATGCGCTCGGACGGCGGCATCGGCAACGTCAACAGCGTGCTGCCCGGCGGCCTTTCGGGCTTGTCGGTGTCCGACTATGCGCGGCTGGTCGGCCAAGGCGTGGACTTCGGCGTCGCTGGCGCGCCCAGCCAATGGCTGGCCTTCGACGTGGCGCGGGCGCTGGCGGCGGCCTGCCCCGACGAGGCCTGCTACGAGACCGGCCCCGGCCCGGTGGCGGCGCTGAACTACGCGGTGACCGAGCGGGCCGACGCGCTCTACCTGCAACTGGCCGTGCCGCGCGACGCGGGCCGAAGGGTCTGGGGCGAGGCCGGGGTGCGGGCGGTGCGCACCGGGATCGCGGCCGGCGGCCTGGACGTGGCGCCCGACGCCGGCCTGCGCTGGACGACGGCGTCGAACGCCTACTGGTCGGCCTTGCCGTCGATGAACCTGGCCTGGAGCGCCGCGCCCGACGTCTTGGTCCGCTTCGGCGCGGCGCGGGTGATGGTGCGGCCCGACCTGATCAGCCTGCGGCCGGGCGTGGGGCTGTCGACCACCGGGGCCAAGACGGCCTCGTCAGGCAATCCGAACCTGCGCCCGACCCGAGCCGACGCCTTCGACCTGTCGGTGGACTGGCGGCCCAGGCCTGGTCTGCAGGTCACGGCGGCGGTCTATCGGAAGAACATCGCCACCACCGTGCAGTCGACGACGACCCGGCCGGCGCCGTTCGCCGCCAATCCGTTCGGCCTGCCCGACAGCGTGGCGGCGGCGGCCTGCGGCGCGGCGCTGGACTGCTCGCCGACCTTGCCGATCTGGCAGTTCTCGCGGCCGATCAACACCGGGCCGGGCCACCTGACCGGGGCCGAGGCTTCGTTCCGCGCCACTCTCGGCAAGCATTGGACGCTGCAGGGCGCGGGCGCCTACACCCGCACGGTGGTGCGGCTGCTCGACCAGACCGGCGCCTGGGTGGGCATGCAGGACGCCCTGGGCGCGCCGCGCCTGGCGGCAAACCTGGCGCTGGCCTATCAGCGGCCGGGCCTGGAGGCGCGGGTCGCCGTCAGCCATCGCGGCCGCTACATCGCCACCATCCCCGCCCCGAACGGCGGCGACGTGGACGGGGTGGATCCGCTGACCACCCTGGACGCCGCCGCGCGGCTGGAGCTGTCGCCGAGCCTGACACTGACGGCCGAGGCCTCGAACCTGGCCGGCGCGCCGCAACGGCAGTTCAGCGACCGCACGCTGATCCCGACCTATCGGCACGATACGGGGCGGGAGCTGCGGATGGGGTTGCGGTGGCGGATGTGAGGGGCGCCTCTAGCGATACCGGTAGAACCGCACCCGCTGGATCTGGAACTGGTCGGGCGACAGGCGGATGTGGCGGCCCTGGTGGGTCTGGTCACCGTTGAGCAGGCGGCCGGGGATCCAGCGGCCCTGGTCGTCGAACACGCCCTCCTCGGCGCGGTCGATGCCGGCCAGCGGCGGCCCCTTCCCCGCCCCGGCGAAGGTCACAACGATCCCCCGGCCGGCGATCAGGTAGTCCTCGGGGCCGATCTGGATGATCAGGCCGCCGTGGGTCGCCGGCTTCTGGGCGGCCTTGGGCGTCCAGGGATCGATGAAGCCGACCTCGAAGCGGTAGTCGCCCATCACCTTGCTGACGGGGGCGTCTTGCACCGTCCCGTCTTCCAGCACGCGCGGCTTGAAGCCGGCCATGGCGCCCTTGCCCTGGGCGGCCAGCAGGGCCGGCGTCAGCTGGCGCAGGACGGCGTAGGCGTCGGTTATGGCCTTCTGTTCGTCAGCGCTGACGCTCTCGATGGCGAAGGGCGAGAAGCCCAGGGCGTCGAGGTTTCCGAAGGCGTAGAAGGCGTTGGCCGGGGTTTCCGGGGCGCTGGCGTTGTTGGCCTCGGGGATGAACAGCGCATTGTCGGCCCGCACGAACCGGGCGGCCAGGTCGCTGAAGTTCGGGAAGTAGATGTCGGGCGACAGCAGATCCAGGCTCGGCGCGCCGGCCTTCCAGACGTCGAGCAGGTGCGGCAGCGGCCCGCCGCTGGGATATTCGCCGGGCTTCTTGCCGGTGCGGTTCAGAGCGGCGTTGACGTACATCGGCAGCGGCCAGGCCGCCTTGCCGGCGGCCGTGACGGCCTCGGTGTAGCGGGCGTAGGACCAGGCGGTGAACACCTCCTGCCCGGCCTCGTCGGCGCCGAAGACGGCGGCCCAGGCGCCCTTCTCCTTGGATCCGTTACGCTTCCAGAGGTCGCGCAGCTCAGGCTCGACGGCCTCGCCGCCGGTCTTCAGGCGCTGGATCAGGGCGGCGGGGACCTCGCCGGCATAGGCCTTATCGGCGGCCGGGCCGTGCTCGCGGGCCGAGGGCAGCATGCCGATCTCGTTCTCGACCTGGACCATCAGGACGGTGTTTCGATCGGCGTCGACCGCCTTGATGTGGGCCAGCACGGCGGCGTAGGCCCGGGCGTCGGCCTTGCGGGTGTCGTCGGAGAAGGCCGAAAGGATCTCAACGCTCGAACCGTCCTGCGCCCGCACGCGCGCGAAGCGGACCTGGTCGCGCTTCACCCAGGCCGGGACGTAGGTCGACATGCTGTTCTTCCAGGCCCCGAACCACAGCAGGACGAGCTTGATGTCCTGGGCGCGGGCGTCGGCGATCAGGTCATCGACGCTGGAGAAGTCGTAGGCGCCCTCCTTCGGCTCGACCAACTCCCAGGAGACGGGGGCGAGCACGGTGTTGAGGTTCATCGCCTTCAGGCGCGGCCAGTGGCGGGCCATGTAGGCGCGGCTGGAGGCGCTGGAATTGCCGAGCTCGCCGCCGAGCACCAGCATCGGCTTGCCGTCGACGACCAGACGGGCGCTGGTTCCATGCTTTTCCAGGCGAGGAATCTCGGCGGAGGCGATTTGGGCCGCCAGCAGCGAAACGACGGCCGCGCCCGCCCCGAACCAGGTCTTCAAGCCCCTCACCCACGCCTCCCGCCAACGCTTTTTGTTACCGCTAGCATTCGGACGACGGAGACCGGCTTGTCAACGAGAAGTCATACCAATCGCAAGAATGGTCCGACCAATCGGTGCAGCTAGGCCGGAACGGCGGCCCGCGCCGCCGCGCCCAGCAGGCCGGCCTTGTCGAGATAGAGGTCGTGCGGCGGCATGCCGGCCACGCGCTCGTTGATCGCCGAACGGATCATGCCGACGCGCCGGCGCAGCTCGTCCGACGAGATGGTGTCGGCGACGGCGTGGTAGTCCTCCGGGATCAGCCCCTGCCCCGCCAGGATGGCGAACCAGTTGGTCTCCTTGAACAACTCCTGCTGGCCGACCAGCACCTCGCCGCGGCTGCGGAACACCTCCAGCCGCTGGGTCAGGCTGTCGGGCGGGACCATGGCCTGGCACCAGCGCCAGAACTCGGTGTCGTCGCGCTCGGTGACCTTGTAGTGGGCGATGATGAAGTCGCGGACCTGCTCGTACTCCAGCGACATCTCGCGATTGAACTTGTCGACCACCCACGGGTCGAAGCCGGTCTTGGGGAACAGGGCCAGCAGCTTGGCGATCGCCGCCTGGACCAGGTGGATGCTGGTCGACTCCAGCGGCTCCAGGAAGCCGCTCGACAGGCCGATGGCCAGGACGTTGCCGATCCAGCTCTTGCGGCGGCGGCCGGCGGTGAACTTCAGCACCTTGGCATCGGCCAGGGCCGCGCCGTCCAGGCGCTCGCCCAGCAGGCGCACGGCCTCGTCCTCGGCGATGAAGGCGTCGCTGAACACGTAGCCGTTGCCCGTGCGGTGCTGCAGCGGGATCCGCCACTGCCAGCCGGCCTCGCGGGCGGTGGCGCGGGTGTAGGGGGTCAGCTCGCCGGCCCGCGCGCAGGGCATGGCGGCGGCGCGGTTGCAAGGCAGCCACTGGCTCCAGTCGTCGTAGCCGGCGCCGAGGGTCTCCTCGATCAGCAGGCCCCGGAAGCCCGAGCAGTCGACGAAGAAGTCGCCCTCGATCGCGCGACCATCGTCGAGCACCAGGCGCGAGACGTGGCCGCTTTCCCCGTCGCGCTCGACGCCCGAGATCTTGCCCTCGACGCGGACCACGCCCCGGGCCTCGGCGTAGCGGCGCAGGAAGGCCGCGTAGAGCGCCGCGTCGAACTGGAAGGCGTAGTTGATCTTGGGCAGGGTCGCGAGACTCTGGGGCGGCGCGCGCAGGAACCGCCCGGCCTTGGCGGCCAGGGACTCGGCGTTGAACAGGCTGTGGTCGGTCTGGCCGCTCTCGCGGGCCCAGCGCAGCCAGAAGTGCTGGAAGCCGACGCCGTCCATGTCGGCGCCGTAGAGGCCGAACGGGTGGAAGTAGCTGTGGCCGCGCTTGCGCCAGTCGACGAACTCGATGCCCAGCTTGAAGGTGGCGTTGGTCTCGCGGATGAAGACGTCCTCGTCGAGACCCAGCACCTTGTTGAAGAGCAGGATCATCGGGATGGTCGCTTCACCCACACCGACGGTGCCGATCTGCTCGGACTCCACCAGGGTGATCGAATAGCGCTGCGTGCCGACGACTTGGGACAGGGCGGCGGCCGTCATCCAGCCGGCGGTGCCGCCGCCGACGACCACGATGTTGCGGACAGCTTGGGTCACGTGAACCTCAGGGGCGCGGGAGCGGCCGGGGCCGGGCGCGGTGCGAGGGCCGCGAGCCTGGCCTCCAGCGGACGCATCTGGCCCACCTCGACGGCGATGCGGCGCAGGATGGTCTGGAAGACCTGGATCTGCTCGGCCTCGGCGACGCCCTCGGCCAGGGGATCGTGGGCCTGAGGGATCAGGCCGTGACCGATCATGCAGGCGGCCCAGTTGGCGGCCTGATAGGCCTCGTCCTCGCGGGCCGGCGCGACGCCACGGACGGAAAACAGGCGCAGCTTGGCGGCCAGGTCGGCCGGCGGTTCGACCGCGCGGACGGCCTCCCACGGCGTGCCGCTGCGCTTGGCGAGGCGATAGTGCATGGCCTGGAAGTCGCGCAGGCTGGCGGCGTGGGCGCGCACGGCGGCGTTGTAGGCGCCCGCCTCCGGCCCGCCGGCGGCGTCGACCGGGAACAGCGTCACCAGATGCGAGATCGCCGCCTGCAGGCTGTAGAGCGGTCCGGCGTCGGACGGATCGAGCACGACCGCCGCCTCGCCCACGGCCACGCAGTTGCCGATCCACGGACGGGTCTGGACGCCAGGCGACAAGGCCAGGGGCTCGCCGGCCCGCCAGCCTAGGGCCGAGACGGCCTCGGCCCGGCGCAACATGGCCTCGCCGTCGGTCGCGCGGGAGTCGTAGACGGCCAGGCCCGCCGTGCGGTCCTGCAGCGGATAGAGGCCGATCCAGCCGCCATCGACGGCCTCGATATGGGCGAAAGCCGGCGCGGGGCTGAGGCGACGCCCGGCCAGCGGCAGGACACGATCGAAGGGCAGCCAGTCCCTCCAGGACTCGAACCCCGCCCCCGGCATCTGGCCGATCAGGGCGCCGTCGCCAGCGTCGATGAACAGGTCGCCGGCGACCCGCGTCCCGGTCTCCAGCACGACGGCGGCGATCAGGTCGCCCGTGCGGTCGATCTGCGTGACCGCGCCCTGGTCGACGGCGACGCCGGCCGCCAGCGCATGCTGACGCAGCAGCGCCGCATAGGCGGCGCCATCGACGTGTAGGCCCACGCCCGGAACCGACAGCCGGCCGGGATCATCGCCCTCGACGATGCGACCCTGCTTGGCGGCGGCCGCCCCGAGCGAGAAGTCCTCCAGCGCCGCCTGAAGGCCGCGCCGGCGGGCCAGCACCCAGTGGTGGGTGAAATCGACATAGTCGATCGACTGGCCGTGGGTGTCGTAGGGGTGCAGGAAGGCCGTCCCGTCGCCGGAAAAGCCCGCGAACCTCTGGCCCAGCGACGGAACCGCGCCGCAGCGCCGCGCCACCTCGGTCTCCGACAGGCCCAACAGCTGGTGCAGGTTGCCCAGCGCCGGCACGCCGGCGTGCGACAGGCCGGGCGTCGGCGGTCCGGTCTCGACCACGCGGACGGAAAGCCCGCCGGCCCCGAAGGCGCGGCGCAGGGCCAGAGCGGTCAGCCACGGGGTGGTACCCCGGCCGACGACGACGGCGGTCTTCACCGGCCCGCTCACGCCATCGCCTCCGCGGCGGCGCGGGCCGGGATGGCGCAGTGGCGGTCGATGAACTCGGCGTGGCTGGGCATGGCCGGAACCCGGCGGGCGATGGCCGCGCGCTGACGCTCCAGCTCGGCCAGGGTCTGGGCCAGAGGCGCGTTGTCGGCCATCGGATCGTAGCCCTGCGGCGTCACCCCCTGCCCCAGCAGCACCGAGATCCAGCTGGGCATGGCGAACAGGCCGTCACGATAGTTGGGCGCATGGCCGCGATGGCGGAACAGCTCCAGCTTCTCGCGCAGGCTGTCGGGGATCGGCATCTCGCGGCACTGCTTCCACAGCGTCCCGTCGGTGCGGGTATTGGCGTGGTAGTGCAGGATGAGGAAGTCGCGCACCCGGTCGTATTCCATGTCGACCCGACGGTTGAAGTCCTCGACCAAGGCCGGCTCGACCCGCTTGCCGGGAAAGAGCTTCAGCAGATTCATGACCGCGATCTGGATCAGATAGATGCTGGTCGACTCCAGGGGCTCGAGGAAGCCGCTCGACAGGCCGGCGGCCATGACGTTGCGGGTCCAGGAGGCGGTGCGGCGGCCGGCCTTGAACTTGATCGGGCGCGGATCGTCGAGGGCCTCGCCGTCGAGATTGGCCAGCAGGACGGCGGCGGCCTCGTCATCGCTGATGTGGGCGCTGGAATAGACGTAGCCGTTGCCGGTGCGGTGCTGCAGCGGGATACGCCACTGCCAGCCGGCCTCGCGGGCGGTCGAGCGGGTGAAGGGCGTGAAGCGGCCGGCGCGGGCGCAGGGCACGGCCCAGGCCCGGTCGCATGGCAGCCAGTGGGTCCAGTCCTGGAACGGACTGTTCAGGGTCTGGCCGATCAGCAGCCCGCGAAAGCCGGTGCAGTCGACGAAGAAGTCGCCCTTGATCACCTCGCCCGAGGCCAAGGTGATCGAGGCGACGTCACCGCTCGCGCCGTCCAGCGTGACGTCGACGACCTTGCCCTCGGTGCGCTTGAGGCCCCGGCTCTCGGCCACCTTGCGCAGGAACTTGGCGTAGAGGCTGGCGTCGAAATGGTAGGCGTAGCTGTAGGTGGAATCGATCGCCTCGGGGTTCGGGTTGGGAAACTCGAAGCGGTCGGCGCGCGAAGCGGCGATGGCGTAGGAGAAGTCCTCGATGTCGAACTCGTGGCCCGCCAGCCGCGCCCGGTTCCACTGGTGATGGAAGCCCGCGCCACCGATCGACTGGCCGTGCACGCCGAACGGGTGATGGTAGTTCGAGCCCTTGAAGCCCCAGTCGAGGAACTCGATGCCCAGCTTGAAGGTGCCGTTGGTCGCCCGCAGCATCTCGACCTCGTCGATGCCGACGAAGCGGTTGTAGTCGCGCATGGCGGGGATGGTGGCCTCGCCCACCCCGACGGTGGCGATATCGTCGGACTCGACCAGGCGAACCCGAGCCTGATGCGGCCGCAGGCCGCTGACCAGGGCGGTCGCCACCATCCAGCCGGCCGTGCCGCCGCCGACGATGACGATCTCAAGAGGCGTATTGGCTTCCATGACCGACGGACTTCCTCCCCAGGAACCGGCCCTGAAGTTCGCCGCCCCCAGGCCGTTTGTCTCGCAAAATCGAAGGGGCGGACCCATGGCCCGCCCCTCCTTGATCGCCGCTAGTACTTGAAGCGGAAGGTCAACAGGTAACGCTGGTCCGTACGGTTCCAGGCGTTGTCCTTCAGCAGGCCGCCGGCGTCGGCGTCGGCAACCTGCTGCTTGAGCACCGACTCGGTGTTCAGCAGGTTGCTGCCCTGCAGGCTGATCTCGAGGTTGTCGGTGGCCCGGTAACGGATCGAGGCGTCGAGATAGCCGGCGTCGTCCTGCCAGATCGGATAGAGCAGGCAGCAGTCCATGGCCGTCAGCAGGTACTTGGAGCGCCAGTTGTAGGCGGCGCGCAGGGCCCAGCGGCCTTTCTCGTACATGCCCACGACGTTGTAGGAGTACTTCGAGAGGCCCTCCAGGCTGTCCACCCGGATGGCGCCGCCCGACTGCGAGAAGCCGCCGCCGCTGGTGTTGGAGCTGCCGTTGCCCGAGGCGTTGGTCAGGTTCTGGTTCTTGACGCCCTTGTTTTCCAGGTAGGTGAAGTTGGCCTGGATGCCCAGCCCGTCAAAGGGCGCGGGCAGGAAGTCGAAGTAGCGTTGGTAGGCCACTTCCGCGCCGCGGATCTTGGCGCCGTCGCCGTTCATCGGGCCACGGGTGAAGACCGAGCGGGTCACGCCATTGTTGGTGACGTCCTGGTAGAAGCCACCGTACTGGATGTAGTCGTTGAACTTCTTGTAGAACAGCGCGACCGTCAGTGACCCGACTTCCGAGAAGTAGTGCTCGAGGCTGATGTCGATCTGGTCGGCCGTCATCGGCTTCAGGTACGGATTGTAGGCGTCGGCGGTGTAGACGACGTTGGCGCCGGTGATCACGCCAGCCGAATTCTTGATCCACTGCGGATCGTTGAGGTTGTCGGAGTCCGGCAGCGTCGCACTGATCTTCAGGTACTTCTTCATGTAGCCGATGTCGGGTCGCGACATGGCCCGCGAAATCGCCAGGCGCAGCTGCCACTCGTCGTTCAGATCGAACTTGACGTTCAAGCTGGGCAACAGGTTGTGGTGCTTGGCCTTGGCCGAACCGGTGGTGCCGCCGCCGCTGGCGAACTTGAAGTCGTCGGCCGAGACGTAACAGCCCATAGTCTGGGGCAGGTAGGGAATGTTCAGCGGCAGGCCGGTGATCGGATCGGTCGGCGGCGTGGTGGGCAGGCAGGTCTGCGAGGTCAGCGTCGACATGTCGGCGTAGATCGTCGCGCCGTTGCTGGCGTTCTTGGTCTCGACGTAGCGGACGCCGAGGTTGCCGCTGACCGGGAAGCCGAACACCGTGTGGTCGCCGCCGCCGAACTTCAGCATGGCGTAGACGGCCTGGGTCTTTTCCTCGACGTCGGCGATTTCCTCGGGGAGGTAGCAGTTGGTCTCGCCCGCGCGGTAGCAGACCGCGTTCCACTTCGACGAGCCGACGCCGGTGCTGGCGTAGCCGAACGCCTTCTGCAGCGCGGCCAGGTCCTTGACCACGTCCATGCTGGTGAAGGTCAGCAGGCCCGAGCTCAGGACGTTGCCGTCGAAGATGTTGTTGAAGCTGCGTACGTCGGTCAGGTTCGGCGACCAACCGCTGAAGGCGGTGTTGGGCGAGTTGACGGGGTCGCCGTTACAGTCGCCGTTGACGCTGGCGGCCGGCGACGTGCGGTCGGCGTTGTACCAGAGATAGTCGGTGCTGGTCGTGCCGTTGTTGTCACAGCCCCAGGCGTTGGCGATGCCGCCCCAGTTGTAGGCGCTCCAGCGGACGGTCTGCTCGCGGTCGGCGTAGCGGGCGCCCACCTTCAGCGTGTTCAGCCAGCCGTCGCCCAAGTCGTAATTGACGTCGAAGCGCAGGGCCAGCTGCTCGCCCTCACTGTCCTCAATGTGGTTGTTGACGTTGTTGAAGCGCCAGGCGTTCGGGTTGCCGAGGCCCCCTGCGGCGTAGTTGATGTTGGTGCCCGGCAGGATGGTCATCTTCGGATGATCGCCGGTGGCGTCCAACTGCATGTCGCCATAGGCCACCATGCCGACGTCGGCGTCGTAGTTATGGACGGTGGCGTCGACCTTCTGGACGTCGAAATTGAAGCGCAGGCGCTCGGTCGCCTCCCACTTCAGATTGAACGACAGGTCCTGGGTGGACTGCCTGTTGTAGTTGTAGCGGGTGTCCGTCGAGATTTCCGCGCCGCGCTGCTCGGCCACGCAGTCTGTCCGGTTGGTCCAGCCGTAACAAGGTTCGATGATCGGCTTGCCGCCCGAGGTCTGACCGACCAGGTAGCCGGCCCAGTCGGGGCTGGCCGAGGTGATGTTGCCGACCCAACCGAGCGGCGAGGTCATGATGCCGCTCTCGAAGTTGCCCTCGTCGTCGAAGGTGAACTTGCTGCCAGCCGCCGGCTTGAGCCAATCGCTGGCCGTGCCGATCACCATCCGCGGGTCCTTCGCATAGAGGCTGAAGGCGCTGCCCTGGACGGAGCGCTCGTTCCAGACGTTCTCGTAGCTGGACTTGTTGTACTGGACGGTGGCCAGGAACTTGTGGTCGTTGTCCTGCCACTGGCCGGCCGCCGAGATCCCGTTGCGGGTGCGGTCGAACTCGGTGTGGGCCAGGCGGTACCACGACGGGATGTACTTCTTACCCGCGCCATAGGCGGCGGTGTCCTCGAAGACCCCCATGCGGCCGTACTGGGCGCTTTCGGAAATCGTATTCAGCTCGGAGTGCGAGCCGTTCACCATCAGGCCGAACTCACCGATCTCGGTATCCCAGCGGTTGCTGTAGATGCCCGAGATCTCCGGCGTCAGCTGCTCGGACAGGGTGCCGTAGTTCAGCGAGGTGGTGAGGCCGATCGTGCGGCCAGCGCTGTCAAAAGGCAGACGCGTACGCAGATTGATGCTGCCGGCGATGCCGCCTTCGATCAGTTCGGCCGTCTGGTTCTTGTAGGTGTCGACGCCGCCCATCAGTTCGGGCGAGACGTCGCCCCAGGACAGGCCGCGCGAGGAGTTGGCGCTGAAGGTGTCGCGGCCGTTGAACTCCGAACGCACCTGCGACAGGCCGCGGACGATGACGCCCGAGGGCTCGGCCGAGAAGTGGGTGGTGTCGCTGGTCGAGGCGTAGCGGTTGACGGTGATGCCGGGCACGCGCTGCAGCGCTTCGGCGACCGACTTGTCGGGGAACGCGCCGATGTCGTTGGCGGTGATGGAGTCGACGATCGTGTCGGCGTCGCGCTTGATCTGCTGGGCCGACTTCAGCGCCGCGCGCTGGCCGGTGACGATGACGACGTCGACAGCGTTGTCTTCGACGGCGTCGGAAGGCGAGGCCTGGGATGCGGCCGGAGCGGTCGACACCGTCTCCTGCGCCAAGGCCGGCGCCGCGCTCAGCAGCACCGCGACCGAAGCGCCGCCCATCCATCCGGCCATGCGGATTCGCGTGGTTCTCATAGCTCGTCCCCTCCCAGGTCGCGCCGTGGGCGCGTCCCCTCAAGTTTCCAGGGCTTTCGCCTTGGCAATGACGGCGTTCGCCGCCGATGTATGGGAAGCCTTGGCCAAGCATGCTCGGCGTCGCGCTTCCTCCCGTCGCGCCCGTCTCAACGCGGGCGCTTATCGTTTCATAACCGCAGCAAATGTCCGCGCGCCAGCATTTTATAAAATTATTTTGTTTAATCGGCGAGCCTTGCCAACCGCTGTTGCCTGACAGACACATTCCGCCTTCCGTACGCCCCGCCGAAGGGTGACGACCTTCGAGGGGGAGGCTTCGCCAGTGAAACAGATCCGCGAATCGAACGCGGCCTCTCCGGAGGCGCTCGCGGCTCTGACGGCCGCCGCCGAGCCGGTGGTCATCCGGGGCCTGGCCGCGCACTGGCCGGTGGTCGAGGCCGGCCGCCAGGGCCATGTCGCCCTGTTCGACTACCTGTCGCGCTTCGACTCCGGCCAGACGGTCGGCACGGTCTTCGCCCCCGCCGAGGCGGGCGGGCGGCTGTTCTACGGCGACACCCTGTTCGACATGAACTTCCGCAGCGGCCGGGCGCGGCTGGGCAAGACCTTCTCGTTCCTGGCCCAGTACGCCGCCAGCGGCGAGCAGGAGGCCCTAGCCGCCCAGTCAGTGCCGACCTGGAACGCCCTGCCCGGTTTCGCCGAGGCCAATCCCCTGCCCCTGCTCGGCCCCGAGATCGAGCCGCGGGTGTGGATCGGCAACCGGGTGATCGTCGCGGCCCACAACGACCCGTACGAGAACATCGCCTGCGTCGTCGCCGGCCGCCGCCGCTTCACCCTGTTCCCGCCCGACCAGGTCGAGAACCTCTATATCGGCCCGTTCGAGCGTACGCCGGCCGGGGCGACCATCAGCCTGGTGGAGTTCGAGAACCCGGACCTGGAGCGCTTTCCGCGCTTCGCCCAGGCGCTGGAGGCGGCCCAGACCGTCGAGCTGGAAGCCGGCGACGCCATATACGTGCCGTACCTGTGGTGGCACCACGTGCGCTCGCTCGATCCGGTCAACATGCTGGTCAACTACTGGTGGCCCGCCCACAACCAGGGCCGGGGCGCGCCGCGCGACGCCTTCATGCACGCCATGCTGACCCTGCGCGGCCTGCCCCCGGCCCACCGCCAGGCCTGGAAGGCGATGTTCGACCACTACGTGTTCCGCACCGACGGCGACGCGGCCGACCATCTGCCGGTGGAGGCGCGCGGCATACTGGGCGACCTCGACGAGATCGCCGGCCGTGAACTGCTGACCATCCTGTCGCGCGTGCTGGCGGAGTCAGCGGGGAGGAAGGGCTAGCGGCAGCCCGCGAACACCCGCGACCTGCGCGCCGTCTCGCCCACCCCGCCCGGACCATGGAAGAACCGCTGGCCCCAAGGCGTCAGCCGGCGGCCGTCGAAGCGCTCGACCAGATCGAGGTCGGCGACCTCGGGGGCGTTGCCCGACCAGGACCAGGCCAGGTAGCCAACGCCCATGGCGTTCGACAGGCGGAAGATGGCCTCCTCGTCGACCGGCTCGCCCCGGTGGTCGGGTCCGAACTCGCCGACGATCAGCGGCAGGCGCGCGTCGGCGAAGGCCTGGAGGTAGCTGCGCACGGCCTCGCCCGTCCCGTAGGCCTCGTACATGTGGACGTCGAAGACGAGGGCCTTCAGCGGATCGGCGGCGAAGAGCTCGGCGGCCTTGTCACGCATGGTTCCCGAGCGGTCCTGGCCATAGTCGTGGGCGTCGATCACCAGGGCGTGGCGCAGGCCCGCGGCGCGCAGGGCGATCACCGCCGTGCGGTGGGCCTCCAGCCACTGGACGCCGGTGGTGGTTCCGGCCGTCGGCTCGTTGCCGATATTGACCAGGACGTAGTCCTCCAGGCCGCGCAGCACTGGGGCCAGGCTCACCCAATAGGCCACGGCCGAGCCGATATGGGCGGCCTTGGGCTCCAGACCGTAGCCGGTGGTGTCGTGGACCTCGAGGATGACGACCAGACCAGCGCGGCGGGCCCTGGCGATGATCCGGCGGACGGTCGAAGGCGAGGTCCGCCGCCAGCGCGTGCCGTCGCTCAGCACCACCCGCACCGTGTTGGAGCCCAGGGCCGCAGACTCGCGGATCGCTTTGCTCGTAGCTTTGGGCCGCCAGGCGTGGGGAAGATTGACGCCGCGCGCTGTGAAGACGTCGCCGCAGGCGTCGACCAGCTTGCCGTCGCGCACCGAAAAGCCCGCCAGGGCCGGGCTCGCCGCCATGATCGAGGCCACGGCCGCCACGGCACCCGCCCATCGCGCGATCCTCGCCCTCACCCGATCGTCTCCCCCGATTGATTGGGCCGGACCGTGACGATGGCGCTTCGCCGGCGCAAGGGATAAAAGAAAGGGACTTTGCTTATTGCCGCCGTCCGCCGGACGGGTCGCCCAGGCGCCGCCTTGTCGGCCAAGTCGGTTTCGTTATTCGTCCCGCAGGTGCTAAGCCAGACCTCAGATGAGCCAGTCGCCCAAAAGCCCCGCCCGCAAGACCTCGCAAGCCGGCCCCAGCCTGTCGGGCACGAACCTGGAGCGGGCGGGCGACTACAATCAGCGCGTCACCCTGCAGTCGATCCGCATCGGCGGCGCCAAGACCAAACCCGAGATCGCCGCCCTGACCGGGCTGACGGTGCCGGCCATCACCAACATCACCAAGCGACTGCTCGACGACGGCCTGATCCTGGAGGCCGGCAAGCTGCATGGCGGCCGGGGCCAGCCGGCCATGACCCTGGCGGTCAATCCGGACGGCTGCTTCTCGATCGGCCTCAACATCGACCGCGACCACGTCACCATCCTGCTGCTGGACTTCGCCGGCCAGGTGCGGGCGCGCTCGACCTGGGAAGTGGCCTTCGCCGGGCCGGACGCCGTGGTCGAGTTCTTCGAGACCAACTGGAACGCCTTCCTCAAGACCGAGGGCGTGCAGGCCGAGCGGATCATCGGCGTGGGCGTGGCCATGCCCGACGACATGGCCCGCGTGGACCTGCCCCACCGCCCCGCCGAGTACGGGGCCTGGAACAGCACCGACGTGCGCGAGCTGCTGTCGCGCCGCCACGACCTGCCGGTCACCGTCGAGAACGACGCCGCCGCCGCGGCCCTGGGCGAGCTGCACTTCGGTCACGGCCTGAACGCGCCGAGCTTCTTCTACGTGCTGGTGACCTCGGGCCTGGGCGGCGGCCTGGTGGTCGAGGGCGAGTATTTCCGTGGCGCGCAGGGGCGCAGCGGCGAGCTGGGCTTCCTGCCGGTGACCTCGCCGCGCATCGACGTGGCGACGCTGCAGGAGGCGGTGTCGCTGTCGGCCCTGGCCCAGTTCCTGGAGAACAACGGCGTCGTCATCACCGCCCCGGGCGAGCTTGAGACCTTGCCGGCCGAGGGCCAGGCGATGGTCGAGGCCTGGACCGACCTGGCCGCCGACCTGCTGACCGGGCCTATGGTCGCCGTCAGCTGCCTGATCAACCCGCAGGCCGTCTATGTGGGCGGGCGCCTGCCCGAGACCCTGGTCGATCGCCTGGCCGAAGCCCTGAACGCCAAGCTGGCCGCCGTGCCCGGCGTGCCGTCGCTGGCCCCGGTGCAGCGCGCGGCCCTGGCGGCCGACGCCCCGGCCATGGGCGCGGCCATCCTGCCGATCATCGAGCGCCTGCTGCCCTCGCGCGCGGCCCTGCAGAAGACCTGAGAGTTCAGATGTCCGTAGAGATCGACGACCGCCTCGCCGCCGCCGCCTTCCGCCGGCTGGTCGAGCATCTCCGCCTGCGCACCGACGCCCAGAACGTCGACCTGATGGGCCTGGCCGGCTTCTGCCGCAACTGCCTGGCCGACTGGGTGCACGAGGCCTCGGAAGGCGCGCTCGACAAGGATCAGGCCCGCGAGGCGATCTACGGCATGCCGCAGGCCGAGTGGAAGGCCAGGCACCAGGCGCCGGCCACGCCCGAGCAACTGGCGCGCATGGACGCCAGCGTGGCGCTGAACAAGCAGCTGCGGGGCGAGGGCTAACCCAGCGCCGCCTTCACCGCCGTCAGGGCGACGGGCTCCATCACCGCGTAGCCGTCCTGCGTCGGATGCACCTGGTCGTAGGCCAGGCCCGGCTTCATGCCCGCCCGGCCGTCGTCCATCACAGCCGTGTAGTCGGCGAACACGCACCCCTGCTCGGCGGCGAAGGCGCGGATCCAGGCGTTGAGGCGCGGGATCTCGACGTCCGGGTGCAGGGCCGGCTTCCAGGGATAGGTCGCCGCCGGGGTGATCGCGCCGAGGATCACGCGGATCCCCGCCGCCTTAGCCAGGGCGACCATGGCCGAGAGGTTGTTGCGGGTCGCGACGGGGTCGAACGGACCGGTGTTGCCGGCGATGTCGTTGGTGCCGGCCAGGATGTGCACCGCCGCCGGCTTGAGCGCGACGACGTCGGGCGTGAACCGCAGCAGCATCTGCGGCGTCGTCTGGCCGCCGATGCCGCGCCCGATAAAGCCATTGGCCTCGAAGAAGCTGGGCCGCGCATCCTTCCAGCCCTGAGTGATGGAGTCGCCGATGAACACGCAGCGCCGCCGCTGCGCCGACAGGGCCGCGTCGGCAAGGTTGGCGTCGCGGTAGCGGGCCTGCCACGGCCAGTCGTTGCGCAGGCGAACCTCTTCCTCGCTCGGCGGAGTCTGGGCGAGAGCAACGCCCGGCAGGGCCAAACTGGGCAAGACAAGACCGGCGGCGAGCAGCAGGCGGCGGTTCAACGGACGGTCTCCACGCGGGGCTTCACGTTCCAGCCGCGCAGGGCGACCTTCGCCCCTTTAGCCTTACCCGCCGGGAAGCGGATCTCGACCGTGCGGGTCTCGCCCGGCAGCAGCGAGACGTAGTTGTCGGAATAGTAGGCCGGCAGGATGCGGTTTCCCTTGGCGTCCACCAGAGTGAGCTTGGCATTCAGGGTCGGGGCCGAGCCGGCGTTGGCCAGGGCCACCGTCACGACGCCCTCCCCGTTCGCGGCCTTGCCGGCCTTGGCCGCCAAACTCACCGGTTGGGCCGCCATCTCCGACAGTCGCCGCTCGCCGGCGTCGTCCTGGCCGATCCAGTAGAGGTTGCGCGACAGCACGACGCCGTCGGCGGCGGTCAGATCGAGGCGCACCACGGCCGCCTCCCCGGCCGTCAGGCCAAGGTCGAGCGTGCGGCCCGGCGTCACGGCGTTGGCGGCGGCGTCGATCGCGTCGGTCCGGTCGCTCAGCACCTTGCCCGACAGGTCGAGCACCCGGGTGCGCAGGCTCGCGCCCGCCACCGGCGCGGTAGTGTTGTTGACCACCGCCAGGGCGTGGTCAGCCAGGCTCATCTGGGCGTGGACGCGCTCCGAAGCCGCCTTGGTTCCGTAGAAGGCGCCGTGGGTGTCGTAGTCGTGGCTGAGGATCTGCCACATCGTCGAAGGCCAGGCGGGCTGGGTCATCCACAGCAGGCGGCCCGAGGACTTGGTCCAGAGCTCCTGGTTCATGCCCTCGAACATCGCCCGGTGGGTCTCGTAGTTCATCAGCTGGGCCTTGCGCTCGAAGTCCTCGAGGCTGGTCGGCGCGCCGAGCTTGCGGGCCATGGCGTCGGTGAAGGTCTTGGTCGCGCCGTTCCCGGTGGGGTGCCAGTCGTGATAGGCCCACGTGTCGCTGATCGGCCAGCGGTCGGGCGCGGGCACGGCGGCCTGGAAGGCTTCCAGGGTCGGGAACGACGGCGTGCCGACCTCGACCGAGAAGCCCTTGGCGTGGTCGCTGAAATAGGTCTCGGGCTCACGGTAGTTGTAGGGGCCGCTGTTCTGCAGGTTCACGCGGTTGGAGCTGCCGGTGTACCAGCGCGTGCCGTCCAGATCGTGGACAAGAGCCTCCAGCCCCTCGTTGAGGATCGGCTGCGGCACCCCCTCGTTGCGACCGAACCACAGGGCGATCGAGGGGTGGTTGCGGTAGCGCGCGATGACGTCGGCGGCGTTGTTGAGGAACAGCGGCACGTCCTGGGGTTCGAGCTGGTAGTCCTGGGTCGAGGCCCAGAAGTCGTTGAGCACCAAGAGGCCGTACTCGTCGGCCAGGTCGTAGAACGGCTCCTCGGTGTTCTGGCCCACCCAGTTGCGGATGGTGTTGAGGCCGGCCTCCTTGTGCAGGCGGAAATAGGGTTCGAGGCGCTCGCGCTCGATGCGCTTGCGCCAGTCGTCCGTGCCCCAATTGCCGCCGCGCGCGGCGATCTTCACGCCGTTGACCTTGAGCACGAGGTACGGCGCGAGGCCCGTCTCGGGCACGTCCTTGACGGCTTCGGAGGCGTCGCCTTGGGCGGTCAGCGAGGTCGCCCAGCCGTCGACCACCTTGCGGATGCCCTCGTGGGAGCCGTCGGTGACGTCCTGGCCGAGCTGCCGGGCCTTGCTGAAGTCCACCTCGACGCGGCGCAGGTGGCCGGACGGATTCATCAGCGATAGTTCGTAGGTGATCTGGCGGATGCCGAACCGCAGGCGCTTCTCGTCCGAGGCCTGACCGTCGATTTTGGCGGTCAGGGTCAGGTCGTGCAGGGCCTGGTCGCCATAGCCGTTGGGCCACCAGAGCTTGGGGTTGGTCACGGCCAGTTGCGGGAACTCGGCGGGGGTCAGGCGGACGGTGGATCCGCCGGGCGCGACCGTCACGGTCTTGCTAATGCGGACGCCGTCGAAGGCGGCAGTCACCGTGGTCTGGACCGGATGGTCCGACAGGTTCTCGACCGGCGCGACGATCTCGATCTCGGCCAGGCTGTTGTCCGCTTTCTGCAGCGTCGTGACCACCTGCGGATCGCCCAGGCGCGCGTCGCCGGAGGCCTCCAGCACCACGTCCTGCCACAGGCCGGTGTTGCGGTCGCGAACGCTGGGGATCCAGTCCCAGCCCTCGCTGGCGACGAAGGTCGGGCCGTCCAGGGCCATCATGCCGCCGTTCTCGCCAACCCCGGCGGTCAGGGATTCCTCATGCGCCAGACCCGGATGGGTCGGCGGCGAGACCTTCACCGCCAGCACGTTGCCGGTCGGCTTCAGCTTGCCGGCCACGTCGAAGCGGCCGCGCACGAAGGCGCCCTTCATGTCGCCCAGCTTTTCGCCGTTCAGCCACACCTCGGCGGCGTAGTTGACGCCCTTGAAGGTCAGGCGCGGACGCTTGCCGGCCACGGCGGCGGGGGCGTCGAAGGTGGTGCGGTACCAGTAGGCCTGCTTGTTCAGGCTCTCGGGAATGGCGGTGTTGTTGAGGCCGTAGTCGGGGTCGGGATAAACGCCGCGATCGACCAGGGTGGTCAGGACCGTGCCCGGCACGGTGGCCGCGTACCAGGCCTTGGCGTCGAAATCAGGAGAGGTGACCGCCGCGCCGTCCTCGGCGACCTTGGGCGCCTCGACCAGGCTCCAGCGCTTGAGGGTCCAGGCGCCGGGACCGGCTTCCACCAGGGCCGGACCGGCATAGGCGGGCTTGGCGACGGGGGCCGAGATCGCGCCCTTGCCCTGGGGCCGGGTCCAGGCCTCCTGCGGGCTGACCTGGCCGTACATCTGGCGCACCTGGACGGGCCAGGTCGGGCTGCCGGTCTCGAACACGGTCAGCGGATCGGGCTTGGCGGCGGCAAGCGCCTTGATCTCGTCGGCCGACAGCGCCCGGGCCTCGGCGCGGAAGCCCGCGACCTGGCCGGCGAAGGGCGCGAAGCCGGCTGCCTTACGCGGACCGAGGGCGACGAGCGCGGGCGTGGCGGCGGCGGGCGCGGTCCCCTGCCCGGCCGGCTTGCCGTCGACATAGAGCGTGACCTTGGCGCCGTCCGAGACGGCGGCGACGAAGCGCCAGTCGCCGGGGCGGGGCGCGTCGCCGCCCCGGGTCTGAGCGCCGGCCGCAACGGCGGCGAAACCGTCCGGGCCGACCGCCAGGAAACGGCCGCTGGCCGGATCGCCGATCCCGGCGGCCAGAGCCGGAGCGACCGGCGGCTCGGAGACCTTGACCCAGGCCGACAGCGACCAAGGCGCACCGGCCGGCAGGGCCTGGCCCTCGCTGGCGCCCGCCAGCGGACGCGACAGCCCGTCGCCGCCGGCCGGGAAGTCGGCGTTGTAGGGTCCCCAGGATTGGGCTAGCGCGGCCGAGGCCATCAGGGCCAGGGCGCAGCCGGCGAGCAGGCCAGGCTTCAAGACGGACTTCGAGCGGGTCGTCATTTCCGTTTCCTCCTCCGCGCGCGGCTTGGTCGCCGCTTGTCGCCAAATGTTCTAGGGCCGGGTCAGGAACCGGCAGGCCGCCTCGCCGCCCTGCTCCGCCCTCGGCCCGTCTGGGGCGAAGACGAGGCGGCGGGCCGCGCCGTCCTCGGCCGGCCAGGGCGGCAGGCCGGGCGCGTTGGGATCTCCCGTCCGAGCGAAGGCGGCCCAGTAGGCCTGCATCGGCGGGCGGCCCGGCGCGGGCCGGTCGAAGACATTGGTCAGCTCCGAGCCATGGCCGACCGCCGCCTGCCCCGGCGGCGGAACGGCCAGCTCGTAGCGCCAGACCTTGCCGCCGGCCTTGGCGCGCAGGGCGGCGACCGAGACGGCCGGGCAGCGGAACATGCGGTCGGTGGCCAACTTCAGCACGGCGTCGCCGCGCAGCGGATCGGCGGCCGGCGGCGGGTCGCGGTCGAGGCCGTAGGCCGCCAGCACCTGCGGCGCGCGCGCGCCGAAGGTCTCGACCACCCAGGCCTTGGCGCGGGCGGGATCGCCGCCGAACAGGGCGATCTCGCGAGCGCTGGAGCCGACGATCATCGGCTTGACGGCCCGGTCGGCCAGCAGCGCCTCGGGCGCCTTGGGCAGCACGGCGCCGTCGACCACCGCCTGGGTCCAGATGAAGCCCTGGTCGTCGATCGGCGCCTTCAGGTCTTCGGCGGCCTTGAGCAGGTCGGGCCCCGAGACCTTGCGCAGGTCGGCCAGCGACCCCGCACCGACGCCCCTGGCCAACTGCAGGCCGATCGCCTCGTTCTGTTTCAGGGTGCGTGGCGCGAAGCCGAAGCCCGGCGGGCCGCTCTGCAGGATCCCCCGCGCGAACAGGCCCCGGGCCCGGGGCGACAGCATGACGAGGCCGACGTCCTGGCCGCCGGCCGAGTGGCCGAACAGGGTGACGTTGTCCGGGTCGCCGCCGAACGCGCCGGCGTTGTCGTGCACCCAGCGCAGGGCCGCGATCAGGTCCATCAGGGCGTAGTTGCCCGACGCCCCGCCCTGCTCGCGGGTCAGGCCTGGATGCGACAGGAAGCCGAAGACGCCCAGGCGGTACTGCACACTGACCAGGATGACGCCCTGGTCGACCAGGCTCGACTCCACCGTGCCCGCGCCGGAGCCGGCGTGGTTGGCCCCGCCATGCACCCAGACCATCACCGGCAGTTTCGCCCCGGCCGCGTGTTTGGGAACCCGGACGTCGAGATAGAGGCAGTCCTCGCTGGACCGCGCGGCGTCGGCGGCGTTCCAGCCGCGCGAGGTCTGGAGGCAGGCGGGACCGGACTTCAAGGCGATGCGCTCGTCGGTCCAGGCCGGCAGCGGGCTTGGCGGCTTCCAGCGCAGATCGCCGACCGGCGGACGGGCGAAGGGAACGCCGAGAAAGGCCGTGCTTCCGTCTGCGCGCTGCTCGCCGACCAGGACGCCGGCCTTGGTCGAGACCCGCGCCGGCTCGGCGGCCACCTGCGTTGCTAGCGCTGTCAGAAGCGCCGCGAAAAGGAGGCGGGGCGTCCGCATCGGGCGATCCCTCCTCCTGGCGCCGTCAGGCGGCGACATCGCTGGACCAGTCGGCCTGGTTCCACAGCCGGGCCGCGCCGCGCACGCCCGAGGAGTCGCCCCAGCGCGCCTTGACGATGCGGCTCTCCCAGCGGTCGGTGAAGACGTGCGGTCCCACCAGGCCCGGCAGGCGCTCGTACAGCACGTCGACATTGGACATGCCGCCGCCCAGCACGAAGACGTCCGGATCGACGATGTCGGCGATCACCGCCAAGCCGCGGGCCAGGCGATCGAGATAGCGGTCGAGGGCGGCCTGGGCGACCGGGTCGCCGCCGGCGGCGGCCTCGACGATCGCCGCGCCGCTGAGATCGGCGCCGCCGTGCTCGCGGAAGTCGCGACGGAAGCCGGTGCCCGAGATCCAGGTCTCCAGACAGCCATGACGGCCGCACCAGCACTGCGGACCGGGGTTTTCCTCGGCCTTGGGCCAGGGCAGCGGGACGTGGCCCCACTCGCCGCCGACGCCGTTGCCGCCCTCGACCAGCTTGCCGTCGACGACGAGGCCGCCGCCGCAGCCGGTGCCGATGATCACCGCGAAGGTCACCCGCGCGCCGGCTGCCGCGCCGTCAGTGGCCTCGGACAGGGCCAGGCAGTTGGCGTCGTTGGCCAGGCGCACCTGACGATCAAGCGCGGCCTCCAGGTCCTCGCGGAACCGGCGGCCGTTCAGGTAGGTGGTGTTGGCGTTACGCACGAGGCCGGTGCGCGGCGACACCGAGCCCGGAGCGCCGACCCCGATCGTGCCGCGGCCGCCGGCCGCCTGCTCGGTGCGGGCCACCAGATCGCGCACGGCGGCCAGGGCGCTGTCGTAGTCGCCAGGCGTAGGGGTGCGGAGCGTCGAAAGCACGCGACCGTCAGACGACAGGGCGGTCGCCTCGATCTTGGTTCCGCCGAAATCGATCCCGATCTGGATCACCCAATACTCCCTGTCGCACGCTCGGCGACTGCGCGCCGACACATATTCCGCCGATGGCTTACCCTGCGTCCGCTGGGCGCGCCATAATTAAAAAACACTTTTTATTTATTCATAAAGTCACGGCGAGACCGTGACCATGACCACGCCGTGCGGCGCGACCTGCGCCGCGTAGCCGCCCTTGCGCGGGCCCAGGTCCTTCCCCGCCCACAGATCACGAACTCTGCCCGACAGAGTAGCAGGATAGTCGAGCATCGACCAGTCCACCCGCACCTCCGCCGGAGCCGCGCCGCGATTGAGCAGCACCACCGCTCGGCCGCCGCCCTTCAGCGGCCGCGCCCAGACCTCCAGGTCGCCCTGCTTCGACACCCGTCGCGCCTGGGCGCCGAGCGGGTCCTGATCGACGGCGATGACTTCCTTGTTGGTCAGGATCGCCTTGGTGTCGGCGTCCATGTGGCCGATGTCGTTGCCGGCGATCAGCGGCGCGGCCAGCATGGCCCACAGGCTGAAGTGCGCGCGATATTCCTGCGTGGTCATGCCGCCGTTGCCGACCTCGAGCATGTCGGGGTCGTTCCAGTGGCCGGGCCTGGCGTAGGGATGGAGCTCGGCCTGCTTGTCGAGGATGTTGAGCATCCCCAGGCTGTAGCCCTTCACGCCCTCCCAGGCGTCGTAGATGTCGCCGGTGGTGCGCCAGAGGTTGCCGATCTGGGGACCCCAGGTCCAAGGCTTGGAATTTCCCCATTCGCAGATTGAGAAGACGATGTCCCGACCCGTGGCCTGCAGCGCGGCCGACATGATGTAGTAGGACGATGGCGCATCCTGCGTGCCGGCCATGCACCAGTCGTACTTCAGGTAGTCGACGCCCCAGGCGGCGTACTGGCGGGCGTCCTGGTATTCGTAGCCGCGGCTGCCGGGGCGGCCGGCGCAGGTCTTCAGGCCGGCGTCGGAATAGATGCCGAACTTCAGGCCCTTGGCGTGGATGTAGTCGCCCAGGGCCTTCATGCCGCTCGGGAAGCGCTTGGCGTCGGGCTGGATGTCGCCGCGCGCGTCGCGCTCGCCGTGCCAGCAGTCGTCGATGACCACGTAGTCGTAGCCGGCGTCCTTCATGCCCGACGAGACCATGGCGTCGGCCATGCGCTTGATCAGGGTTTCGTCGACGTTGCAGCCGAACCTGTTCCAGCTGTTCCAGCCCATCGGCGGGGTGCGGGCCAGGCCGTTGTCGGGCAGCGGCGGCGGCGGATCGTCGGCCAGGGCCGGCGCGGCGGCGAACAGCAGGGAGGCGGCCGCCAGGGTCGAGACGAGGCGCTTCATGGGCTCACGCGGAAAGGAAAAAAGAAGGAAGACGGTCCGCCGATCCCTTGGCTCCCGCGTGCAGGAAATATGGGAAAGGCGCGGGTGGATCGACGGACCGCGAGGCGACGAAGGCCTCAGTCGTTACTGCGGGAAGATCGGTTGCGCGTGGACGCGCCAGGGCTGCGCCTGAAAGTCATGGTTCCCTCCCGGATCCTGGAGCGGCGTCGAGGCCGCGTCCGGATCGCTTGAGAACGAAGTCATCACGTTCCGCCGGGGCCCGTCAATAGAATAAATAAATTTGCTTTTGTTTTTAGCGGTACCATTCTCAGCGCACGTAGACGACGCCCACCCGCACGCTGCGCGGCGCGTCGTAGCTGGTGATCCCGTCGCCGGTGCGACCGGTGGCGACCTGCGCGTCGAGGGCGTTGCGCAGCTCGACCTCCAGGCGGGTCGCCGTATTGACGGCGTAGCGGGCCGAGAGGTTCAGGGTCGTGGCGGCCTGCAGGCGACGGGTGTTGAGGTCGTCGTCGAACCGCGCGCCCTCGTGGCGGGCGGCGAGGAAGAGGTCGAGGCGCTCGGCCGCCTTCCATTCCAGACCAGCCGAAGCCGCCAGGCGCGGGGCCTGAGCTGGGCGCTTGCCGGTCAGTTGCGGGGCGTCCGAACCGCCGTCGACCTCGGCTTTCGTCGCCATCACCGCGCCGGTCAGGGCGAGGCGTTCGGAGAGATTGGCGCGGCCTTCCAGCTCCAGGCCCACCGCGTCGATGCGGCCGACGTTCTGGCGCTGGCGCAGCACGCCGCCGGCCGGGATGAAGCCGGCCGTCGGGAAGGTGGCCGGCCCCGTCCCGATCGTGACATTGGCCACCGGATCGTCGAGGCGGTTGAGGAACAGGGTGGCGGTCAGGCTCCCTGCTCTCCCCTCGACACCGCCGCCGGCCTCGACGCCGTAGAGCCGTTCGGGTTTGAGGGCGGCGTTGGCCTCGGTGACGTCGTTGCCGACCCGGAACGGGCGGTGCAACTCGTTGAGGGTCGGCGGACGGAAGCCGGCATAGGCGGCGGCGCGCAGGAAGCCGGGGCCGAGATCGCGACGCAGGCCGATGCGGCCGGTGGGCGTGGTCGCGCTGCGGCCGGCCGGCGTCTCGTCGAGGGTGGCCGCGCCGGTCTGGGCGTCGAACTCGCGGCGACGGGCGTCGAAGGCCCGCCATTGATCCAGGCGCAGGTCGCCGGTGGCCAGCCAGGGTCCGGAGGTCCAGCTGGCGTCGGCGTAGATGCCGGCCGTGGTGGTGCGGCCGCCGGCCTCGCGCAGGCGGGTGAACTGGCCGGACATGTAGCGGAAGCGCTCGTGGGTCTCGCCCTCGGCGGCGCGGACGTCGGCGCCCAGTTCCCACTCCAGCGGGCCGCGCACGCCGCGCAGGGCGGCGTTGAAGCCGACGCCGTAGGCCGGGGTCTCGTACTGGTCGTTGGCGGGGGTCGTCGAGGCGCGGCCGGTCGCGACCGCGACCGAGCGGTTCTGCAGGTCGCTGACCAGGGTCCAGGCCTGGAGGCGCCAGCCCCTGCGGTCCGACGACGGCGCCTGGGCAAGAGTCAGGCTGGCCTGGGCGCCGCGCGAGCGGGCGTCGGCGCCGAACAGGCCCGAGCGGCGGTTCTCGTCATGGACGGCGACGCGGGCGGCCAGGGCCGGACCGGCGGCAAGACGCGTGTCGTAGCGCAGGGCCGCCGACCAGGCTTGCATGGCCAGGGGCTCGTCGGCCGCGCCGCGTCCCTCACGGACGGGGGTCCAGCCGTCGGAGCGCTCGGCCGAGACGCTGGCCAGGATCCCAGCGGCCCCAGCGGTGAGCGCCGCGCGGCGATAGCCGAGCCCGCCGGCCTCGGCGCTGGCCTCCAGCACCTCGGCGCCGCCGTCGCGGCCAGTCAGGGCGACGACGCCGGTCAGGGCCCCCGCGCCATAGGCCTGGGCCCCGGCGCCGCGGACGATGCGGACGTCCTGGATGGTCTCGGACGGCAGGCCGCCCCAGATCACCCAGCCGCCGAAGGGATCGTTCTGCGGTACGCCGTCGAGGGTGACCAGGGCTCGCCCGGCGCCGGATGGGGCGATGGCCCGCAGCGACAGGCCCTGGGTGGTCGGATTGGCCGCCAGGCTGGAAGTGCGCCGAAACAGCGAGACGCCCGGCGCCCGGGCCAGCTGCTCGTCGAGCCGGGTCGAGCGGGCCCAGGCCGGGTCGGCCAGGGTCGAGATGGCGAAGGCCCCCTCCCCCGCCGACGGCGGCAGGCGCGCGCCGGTGACGATGACTTCCGATACAGCCGTTGCGGAAACGGGTGTCGCCTCGATGGGGGCGTCGAACATGGCGGCTCCAGGGCGGCGACAGACTCGGGTCGGACTATAGCCGCTCGGCGCGGAGAAACGCCCGTGTCGGCGAAAGGACTTCGGCGTCATCAATCCGTTTTGAAATCGTCGCATAAGCCACGCGCCGGTCAGGGCTGGCCGCGCAATCCGTCTGAACGACCCTGGGGGATCCACGGAATGACCCATCTTCGCGCCAGCGCCGCCGTCGGCGTGCTCGCCTTCCTGCTCGGCGCCGGATCCGCCCTCGCCGAGGCACCGGCCGTCGCGCCGGCCGTCTCGACCGCCCCGACCACCGAAGGCGGCGCCAACGGCGTGGCCCTGCTGCGCAATCCGACAGCGCCCGAGAAGAGCTTGATCGCCGCCACCGGCGAAGGCGGCGGGCTGGAGCTCTATGGCCTCGACGGCCGGCGGGTCGGCGCGATCGCCGGCGGCGAGGTCTACGGCGTCGACGTGCGCGAACACGAGGGCAAGCCGCTGGTCGCCCTGCTCGACCGCAAGGGCGGTCGCCTGCGCCTGGCCGCCTACGACTTCGCCACCGGCCAGGCCGCCAGTCTCGACGCCAAGCCGCTGACCCTCGACTACGCCGGCGAAGGCGTCTGCCTGTGGCGCGGATCGCGCGATCGCTCGCTCTACGCCTTTACCCTGGGCGTGGCCGGCCAGATGGACCAATGGCTGCTGTTCCCCACCGCCGACGGCAAGCTGGACGGCCGCATCGTGCGCCGCCTGCACCTGTCGTCCGAAGCCAAGTACTGCGTCGCCGACGACGTGACCGGCGCGCTCTATGTCGCCCAGGAGGCGGTCGGGATCTGGCGCTACGCCGCCGATCCGGAATCCGATCCGGTCCCCACCCTGATCGACGCCAACCGCCTGGGCCAGATCGCCGGCGAGGTGGCGGGCCTGGCCTTGGTCGACGGCGGGCAGAACGCCCGCTTCCTTGTGGCCGCCAACGCCACGGCCGGCGACTACGCCGTCTACGATCGCTCCCAGGACGACGCCTTCACCGGCCTGTTCCGCATCCAGGCCGACCAGCAGAACGCCGTCGAGAACCCGTCGGGCCTGTTCGCCCTGCGCAGCCCGCTGGGCGATCACCTGCCGGCCGGGGCCCTGCTGGTCGCCGACGACCGCAAGTCGGGCGCCAATATGAAGGTCGTGTCGTGGGCCGACGTCGCCAACGGGCTGAAGCTGGCCACGGGCGATGCGACCGGCTCCAGGCCCAAGACCGACTTCGCCGTCGTCCGCCCGACCATGGAGACCACGCCGGTCGCCCATGACGGCGACGCCGCCGACGATCCGGCCATCTGGGCCAACCCGGCCGATCCGTCCAAGAGCGCCATCATCGCCACCGACAAGAAGGGCGGCCTGCTGGTCTATGGCCTCGACGGCAAGCCCTTGCAGTACCTGGCCGACGGCAAGATGAACAATGTCGACCTGCGGTCCGGCTTCAAGCTGGGCGGCAAGGATGTGATCCTGGTCACGGCCAGCGACCGCACCCACAAGTCGATCGCCATCTACACGCTGGATCCGGCGACCCGGCAGCTGACCTCGGTCGCCGACGGCGTGCAGGCCACGGGGCTTTCGGACCCCTATGGCCTGTGCATGTACCGCGGCAAAAAGGGTGCGACCTACGTCTTCATCAGCGATCCCGACGGTCTGGTGCGGCAGTGGAAGCTGGTCGCGCAAGCCAACGGCAAGGTCCGCGCGGTGCAGGTGCGCGACGTGAAGTTCGACACCCAGACCGAAGGCTGCGTCGCCGACGACGAGACCGGCGCGCTCTACGTGGCCGAAGAGGACGTCGCCCTGTGGCGGCTGGGCGCCGAGCCGTCGGACAACCGCGCGCCCAAGGCCGTCGACCGCGTGGCCGCCAACCCGGCCCTGAAGGACGACCTGGAAGGCGTCGGCATCTACGCCCAGCCGGGCGGCAAGGGCTTCATCGTCGTCTCCAGCCAGGGCAACGACAGCTACGCCGTCTATCGCCGCGAGGGCGACAACGCCTATGTCGGCAGCTTCTCGGTCGTCGCCGACGGGGCCAAGGGCATCGACGGGATCTCCGAGACCGACGGCCTGGAGGTGACCAGCGCCTCGCTCGGCGCGGGCCTGGAAGGCGGCGCCTTCGTCGCCCAGGACGGCCGCAACGTCTTCCCGCCCGAGCACCAAAACTTCAAGCTCGTGCCGTGGTCGGCGATCGCGGGGGCGCTGGGGCTCTGAGTTCCTTCTCCCCTTGCGGGAGAAGGTGGCCTGCGAAGCAGGTCGGATGAGGGGTCTCTCAGATGGGAGACGCCTCCGCCCGGCCTAACCGCTGCACGCCGCTTTGAGTTTTGAGAGACCCCTCACCCGACCTCCCTCCGGGAGGCCACCCTCTCCCGCAAGGGGAGAGGGAACGGGTTGGCGATCTCACGCGCCAAGACGCTGAGACGAAGGAGAGCGGAGCGCCCGGGCGACGCCCGGAGGTGCTTTGTGTTGTTACCGTTTCGACGAAGCCAAGGCGCTCCGCGCGGTCGTTTGGCTGCCGGCTTCCCGGGCGGCGGCGCTCTTAACGCCTTACCAGGACCATCCGCCGGGTTTCCCGTTTGGACGGCGACGAGGA
>PJUL01000124.1_pt1 | contig 73392 bp, 75 predicted proteins | sample 1512221 | NCBI WGS metagenome assembly PJUL01 (sample SAMN08177667, study PRJNA422409) | Feces metagenome, whole genome shotgun sequencing project.
CCCTCCAACTTCGCCTCACCACACCTCACAGCAACCCTCCCAAGACAACCAGCAGACTCATCTGCCAGTCAACTCAAAAAAGCCGCTCCGTGTAGCGAAGCCCTCGACTATAGCACCGTTTTGGGGTCGGCAGAAACAATCCGACGGGTAAGTTTCGAGCGCCATTGCGGGCAGCCCTCGCCAGCTGCATAGAGCCCACATCGTCCGCGCTACTCACCAAGAAGCCTAGCTGCAGGGCAGCGTCGATAATCCATCCCCTATGGCACTTATCACCTTACTGGACGCCCAACTCGCATTCGGGCATGTTGCACTGCTGGATCACGCAGCTTTTTCCCTGGAGACGTCGGAGCGGGTCGGCCTGATTGGCCGCAATGGTGCTGGCAAGTCGTCACTGCTCAAGATTCTGGGCGGTCTGGCCAAGCCGGACGATGGTTCGTTGCAAGTCCAGCAAGGTGTACGGATTGCGTTCGTGGCGCAGGAGCCCTCACTGGACGCCACCGCCAGTATTTTCAAAGCCGCATCGGAGGGCCTGCAGCAAGTCATTGCGATTCGGGATCTGTATTTGTCAGGCGCAGACGGACTGGACCTGGATGCACTGCAGTCTCAGATAGAAGCTTACGACGCCTGGAACTGGGAACAACGGGTGGAGGAAACACTGCAGCGTCTGCATCTTGATCCCGAGGCGATCGTGGGCACGCTGTCTGGTGGAACCAAAAAGCGCGTTGCACTGGCCCAGGCACTGGTGGCCAGGCCCGATGTCCTGCTGCTTGATGAGCCCACCAACCATCTGGATCTCGATTCCATTGAGTGGTTGGAAGAATTGCTGATCGACTTCCCTGGCAGCGTGGTCACGATCACGCACGACCGCTCTTTTCTTGACCGCATTGCCACCCGCATCGTTGAGCTTGACCGCGGGCAATTGCGCTCCTACCCCGGCAACTTCGCGCAATACCTGCTGCAAAAGGAAGAGCAACTTGCGCAAGAGGCCGTCATCGCCGCGAAAGCGGACAAGCTGCTCGCGCAGGAAGAGGTCTGGATTCGCAGGGGTGTGGAGGCGCGCCGCACACGCAGCCAAAGTCGCATCACACGGCTTGAACAACTGCGGGCTCGACGCGAGGCGCGCCGCGACGTGGTTGGCAGCGTGCGCATGGATGTGGCAACGGGCAGCTCCAACGGATACCAGGGGAAGATCGTCGCCGAAATGCAAGGTGTGGGCAAGGCCTTTGGTGAGAAGACCATCGTGCGCAATTTCACCGGCACGATCCTGCGGGGCGACAAGGTGGGCTTGATTGGGCCCAACGGGGCTGGCAAGACCACATTGCTCAAAATGATCCTGGGCGAGTTGGCACCCGACAGCGGAACCATTCGCCAGGGCGCCAACCTGCAGGTGGCTTACTTTGACCAGATGCGGCACGCAGTCAATCTGGATGCGACGCTGGAAGACTTCATCAGCCCGGGCAGTGAGTGGATTGAGATTGGCAACCAGCGCAAGCACGTTAAGAGCTATCTGAGCGACTTCCTTTTTTCGCCCGCACGCGCGCACTCGCCAGTGCGCTCACTGTCGGGGGGCGAGCGTAACCGCCTGCTGCTGGCCCGTCTGTTTGCACGGCCCGCCAACGTACTGGTTCTTGACGAGCCCACAAACGACCTGGACATTGATACGCTGGACCTGCTGGAGGAGCTGCTGGAGAACTACGAGGGCACGGTTTTCCTGGTCAGCCACGACCGCACCTTTCTGGACAACGTGGTGACGAGCACCATTGCCTTCGAAGGCGACGGGCTCTGGCGTGAATACGAAGGTGGTGTGCAGGACTGGTTGCTGCAGTCCAAACGGAGCCGGGCGCTCGTGGCTCCCGTTGCCGCCGCCACCAAGCCCGTGCAAGAGAATGTGGATGAAAACGAGGCTCAGCGCTTACCCATCAAGCGCGATCAGCTATCAAAAAAGAAGCTGAGTTACAAGGAGCAGCGCGAACTGGACCAGCTTCCAGCCCAGATCGCCGCACTAGAAGTGGAGCAACAAGAGCTGCAGCAAGCATTGGCCGATGGCTCGCTCTACAGCACCGACCCGGCACGCGCTGCCACGATGACCACACGGGCCAGCGCGATCGAAGATGAATTGATGGAGGCTCTGGAGCGCTGGACCACCTTGTCAGCGTAGGCAGGCAACGCGCCTCGGCGGGATCTGCGAGGCGCCCCACACCGCACGGCTAATCCGACTTTGATCGCCTTGGCGTTTTTGCGCGCCGCAGATCAGATGCGGTGGTGCAGGCGGTCGGTCGCGCCACGCAACCGGGTGATCAGGGCCGGTGCAATTTGCCCCAGAGGTAGAACCTCGTCCGCAGCCCCGTGTGCGATGGCTTCGCGCGGCATGCCAAACACGATGCAAGTTGCTTCATCCTGCACGTAGTTATAGCTGCCAGCGTCCTTCATCTCGCGCATGGCTGCTGCACCGTCGTTTCCCATGCCCGTGAGCATGATGCCAAAGGCATTGCGGCCCACCACCGCGGCTGCGGACTTGAACAGCACTTCGACCGAGGGCTTGTGGCGGTTCACTGGCGGACCATCGTCCACTACCGCCACGTAGTTGGCGCCGCTGCGCGCCACATGGAACTGGGTGCCGCCCGGAGCGATGTAGGCGTGTCCGGGCAAGATGCGTTCGCCATTGGCTGCTTCTTTGACTGTGATCTGGCACAGCCCGTTGAGGCGCGCGGCAAAGCTGGTGGTGAACCCAGGCGGCATGTGCTGCGTGATGACAATGGCCGGAGAATCCGCCGGCATCTGCACCAGCACCTCCTTGATGGCTTCCGTGCCGCCGGTAGAAGCACCGATGCAAATCAGCTTCTCGGTGGACAGTCTGCCTAACAGCGTGGTGGCTGGCGCAGCAGCGCTTGTAGCACTCGCCCCCCCGCCAGGCAGTGCATCACGGGGTGGCGCACGCCGAACCTGGGCTACTGCGGCCACCCGGATCTTGTCCACGATCTGCGACGCCAATTCGTTCAACCCATTGGCCAGGCCCACCCGGGGTTTGGCCACAAAGTCCACGGCACCCAGCTCCAGAGCCTTCATGGTTACCTCGGCGCCACGCTCGGTCAATGTGGAGATCATGAGCACCGGCATGGGCCGCAGCCGCATGAGCCGCCCCAGAAAATCAATGCCGTCCATGCGCGGCATCTCGACATCCAGCGTGATGACGTCGGGGTTGAGCTCGCGAATCATTTCGCGCGCGATCAGGGGGTCATTGGCCGTGCCAATGCACTCCATGTCCCGCTGCCGGTTGATGATCTCTGACAGCAGACTTCGGACCAGCGCCGAATCGTCCACCACGATCACCCGGATTTTCCTGCTCATCAACTCAAGCCTTCCTCAAAACAGATCCACAGAACCACCGGAGGTGGTTTTGGCCACCGTGGCCGCATTGCCACGGACCTCCTGAGCCACCAGAGCTTCGGGATGGGCATGGGCCAGCCGTTTGACCATGGCCTTGCCGGTGACCGGGAAAAACACCACCTTGCGGGGATAAATGTCGAGAACGTCTTCAGACACGATCGGGATGCGCTCGGTGTGGAGGTAGTTCAGGACAAAGTTGGTGTTGCGCTCCCCCACATTCATGGTTGTGAAGTTGTGCATGACCTGCGCACCGCCAAAGATTTTGGCCTGCATGGTCTCCCGCCGCGCCCCAAGTTTGAGCATCTCGTTGATGAGCAACTCCATCGCATACGAGCCATAGCGCCCTGAGGCATCTGCAAGGTCCCCGTCAGGCAGCATGAAGTGGTTCATACCCCCGATGCGAGAGCGGCTGTCCCACAGACACGCCGCGATGCACGAGCCCAGCACCGTCATGATGACCAGGTTTTCATCAGACACGAAGTATTCACCCGGCAACACCTTCACGGCGTTGTGTTGAAAGTGGTGGTCCAGGTAGAAAAAAGATGCCTCGCCAGGCTTGCGGGAACGCGCCTTGAGCTCATGCAGTGATGATTCGCGCGCGGGGGCCGCCCCCCCCGCATAGATGTCTGCGCTTAACGGAGCAATGCGGGGTGCCCTGCGCCGCTCAGGGGTGCCGGAGGGGCTGGCGGGCATGGACGGCGAGGCGCCTGCTTGAATGTTGGTCATGGGTGCGTACGGCTGGACAACATGGACAGGTCAACGGCGCTCGTACACCGTCTTGCCGCGCAATGTGAAAAGATCACGGGATTCGCTGAAATTCTCGGCATGCCCTACAAACAGCATGCCTCCCGGTTTCAGCACCCGGTGGATTCGCTCCAGCACACGCCGCTGAGTGGGGGCGTCGAAGTAGATCATGACGTTGCGGCAGAACACAACGTCGAATGGCTCTTTGAAGGGCCAGTCGTCCCGGATCAGATTGACGCTCATGAAATCAATCACGCGCCGCAGTTCAGGCTTGGCGCGCACCATGCCGGCGTTCCCTGCCTTGCCTCGCAAAAAGAACTTCTGCAGCCGCTCCGGGCTCAGGCCCTTGAGGCTGTCGAGCCGGTACACCCCCTGAGAGGCTGTGGCCAACACGCGGGAATCGATGTCGCTCGCCGTCAGCTTGAACGAGGCGTTCATTCCCAACGCCTCGAACGCGGTCATCACAATGGAATACGGCTCTTCGCCGGTCGACGCCGCATTGCACCAAACCCGCCAGTTGGCAGAAGGCTTAGCCCGCAAGTGCGATGCAAAAATCTCGAAATGGTGCTGCTCGCGGAAGAACGCTGTCAGGTTCGTTGTGAGCGCATTCACAAACTCTTGCCATTCAGGGCCATCGTGCGTCTCTAGCCAGCCCAGATAGTCGTGAAAACTGGTGTGCCCCGTGTCACGCAAACGCCGTGACAAGCGGCTGTAGACCATGGCGTGTTTCCCATCGTGCAAACTGATGCCGGCACGTTGGTAGATCAAAGATTGCACGCGCGCAAAATCAGCGTTGGTCCAGACGAACTCCCGCCCTTGCGCGAGGGGCCCCGAAGGGGCCGCAGCCGCGGCGTACGCCGGGTCTACCCGGGGCGCGGCTGGCCGGGCAGAAGAGGAGACGCTGGTGGGTTGGGCCATATTGATCGTCCGACGGGAAATCCTGTTCGCTCCAAGAGGCCTGCAAGCGGCGCTTGCGACCTGACATGTGCCTGGGCCACCTCTGCTGGTCTTGACGCCTGTGCCTTAGTCGTTGGCAGTCACCAGCCCCATGTCCAGGCTGGACATGAGTTTTTCGATGTCCAGCAGTATCAACATGCGCTCACCCACCGAGCCCAGACCCAGAATGCAACTGTTGTCGATGGCACTTTCGATGTCGGGTGCGGAGCGGATGCTCTCGGGGGTGAGTTCCATGACATCACTCACCGAGTCCACCACAATCCCCACAACCCGATTGCGCAGGTTGAGGATGATCACAACCGTGAAGCTGTTGTAGTCCGCCTGCGCGCAATTGAACTTGATGCGCATGTCAACGATGGGAACGATGGTCCCGCGCAGATTGACCACGCCCTTGATGAAGTCGGGCGCGTTGGCAATCCGGGTCGGCGGCTCATAGCCACGGATTTCCTGCACCTTGAGAATATCGATTCCGTACTCTTCCTGGTCGAGGCGGAACGTGAGGTATTCACGCGCGCCTGCCGGTGCGGCTTCTGTTGCTTTACCCATCACACTCATGGTGCATTCTCCTTACTTGACCACAGGGCACGCTCAGCGCGCCCGTGCTTGGCTCTAATGGCGGGCTCGGCGCACCAGGCCGCCAGTGTCCAGAATCAGGGCGACTGTTCCATCACCCAGTATGGTGGCACCGGACACATTGGGAACCTTGCGGTAGTTGGTTTCCAGGTTTTTGACCACCACTTGGTGCTGTCCGAGCAGCTCATCCACCAGCAGTGCCACACGGCTGCCGTCGGCCTCAACCACCACCATGATGTTGCTGGATTTGTTGAGGTCGAATCGGGGCACCTGGAAAATTTTCTCCAGGGCAATGACCGGCATGTATTCATCGCGCACCTTGACCAGTTGTGAGCCCTGGGCAACGGTGCTGACGTCGTCGGCGTTGACCTGGAAGGATTCCACCACCGACGACAGCGGCAGGATGTAAACCTCTTCACCCACTCCCACCGACATGCCATCCATGATGGCCAGTGTCAGCGGCAGGCGCACCGAGACTTTCATCCCATAACCCTCGGCAGAATCGATCTCCACGGACCCGTTGAGGGCTGCGATGTTGCGCTTGACCACATCCATGCCAACGCCGCGGCCGGACACATCGGTAACCTCTTCCGCCGTGGAGAAGCCCGGCGCAAAAATCAGCTGCCACACATCGGCATCGCTCATCTGCTCAGAGACTTCAATGCCCCGCTCTTGTGCTTTGCTAAGGATTTTTTCGCGTGAAAGTCCGCGGCCGTCGTCACGCACCTCAATCACGATGGAGCCGCCCTGGTGGGAGGCAGACAGGGTGATGGTTCCGTGCTCGGACTTGCCCTTGGCCAGGCGATCAGCAGGCATTTCGATGCCATGGTCGCAACTGTTGCGCACCAAGTGGGTCAGTGGGTCGGTGATCTTCTCGACCAAGCCCTTGTCCAGCTCGGTGGCTTCGCCCAGCGTGACCAGCTCCACCTTTTTGCCCAGCTTGTTGGCCAGATCGCGCAGCATGCGAGGAAAGCGGCTGAACACGATGGACATCGGGATCATGCGGATCGACATGACCGACTCTTGCAGGTCGCGTGTGTTGCGATCCAAGTCGGTCAAGCCGGCCAGCAATTGCTGGTAGGCACCGGCGTCAAGCCCGCGGCTGTTTTGGGCCAGCATGGCCTGGGTGATCACCAGCTCGCCTACCAGATTGATGAGTTGATCCACTTTCTTGACATCGACCCGGATGGTGGTGGATTCCATCTGTGCCTGCATGGCGGCCTTCGGCTCTGCGGAAGCGGCCTTGGATGCGACCGCCTTCAAAGGTTGCACAGCCACTGCCGCAGCGCCTTGTGGCGCCTCTGCATTGGGGGCACCCGGAGCACCGTTGAAGAAACCATAAGGCGTGTCTGTGGCCGAGGCTTCGGTTGCCACTGTGGATTCGTCGTCTACCGCCGGGCTGTCGGCACCTGCGTCTGCGGACGACGCATCGCGAAACACCACATGCTCCTTGGAGACGTGAAACGCGAACAGATCGAGAAGATCATCCTGGGTGGAGGATGTCTCCACCCCGAAGAGCCGCGTATTGGGCTGGGGGCTTGGCAAGTCCCGAATGGTGCCCAGGCCGGGGATGTCCCTGAACAACTCTTTGATAGCGTCTGCCTGCTCCGGCCGCTCAAGGGGGCCCACCTGGATTTCGATCTGACGGGATTGGCCGGCCACTGCGGGCTTGCTTGCGGCTGGCGCAGGGGCGGCTGCAACAGGCGCGGGAGCCGGCGCTGCAGGCGGGGGCGGCGCGGCAACAGCGGGGGCCTCGCTGGGAACGCGGCCCGCAGCCAGTTCACTGATGCGGTGAACCAGCGAAGTCGTGGAAACGGCGTCGCCCTGGCCCCCGGCCTGATGGCGCGCGAGCAGACTGCGCGATGCGTCTGCCGACTCCAGCAAAACATCCACCATTTGCGGGATCGGCTGGAGTTCGTGGCGACGCAGGCGGTCCAGCAGCGACTCCATCTGGTGGGTCAGTTCGGCAACGTCCGAGAAACCAAAGGTGGCGGAGCCACCTTTGATGGAGTGGGCGCACCGAAAGATGCCATTGAGTTCTTCGTCGTCGGCATTGGTCAGATCCAGATCCAGGAGCATTTGCTCCATCTGGTCGAGGTTCTCGCCCGCTTCTTCGAAAAAGATCTGATAGAACTGGCTCAGGTCGAAGTCTGCGCCGGCCCCCGATCCTTCTTGGTAGGTTTCCGCCATGGTGGGCTCCTGTGTACTGGCTGATGCGCGTCCGTGTGGCCTAGCGGATCACTTTCTGGATGACTTCAATCAGGCGGTTGGGGTCAAAGGGCTTTACCAGCCAGCCTGTGGCGCCTGCGGTTCGGCCGGCCTGTTTCATCTGGTCGCTGGACTCGGTGGTCAGGATCAGGATGGGAATCGTCTTGAACTTGGGGTGCTCGCGCAGCTTGCGGGTCAGGCCAATCCCGTCGAGCCGGGGCATGTTCTGGTCGGCCAGCACCAAGTGAATGTCGTGGCTTTCGGCTTTCTCCAGCGCATCCTGTCCGTCAACTGCCTCCACCACGTGGTAGCCAGCACCCGTGAGGGTGAACGACACCATTTTTCGCATGGATGGGGAATCATCTACGGCAAGGATCGATTGCATGTAAGGCTCCAACTGACTTGAATATATAGGTTAACCAGCGGTCTGATCGTCAAAACAGGTCTACCGAACCTGCATCCATCTCACTTTGCGTCACGGGGTTGGGCCGGTCTGGCGCCATCTCCACAAAAGGCGCGGCCTCTTCACCCTCGTCCTGGCCCATGGCCTCCGAGGCCAGCCGGAAGGCGCAACCCTGAAGGACCTTGGTGGTGTGCCAGATGAGCTGCGATGCCATGTCCTGAAACTGAAGTTCCGTGACCGCATTGCGCAAAGCAGCGCGGGCAGCCACAAGCTCTGGCGTGTCGGCCACCACGGCATCCGTCAAGGCGGCGTTGGCTTCGCCAAAACGCTCCAGCAGGTTGTCGGTGGCGTGGTTCAGCAGCCCCTCCAGCCGATGAAGATCGTGCATCACCACCAGCAAGGAATCCTGCAGTTCTGCCGCCACCATGACGGGAACCTGGACAGCAGGTCCTCCAGACGTTGTTAGCGTAGATTGCATCGTTTCTCCATCGCAGCACGCAGCAGCAAAACACGCAAGAACACAGGACTACGATACCTGCACAAAAGCACCCAGACCCTCGCGCGAGTCAGAGCACTTGCGCCCATTGGACGCTGGCTCCGAAACCGTCCCAACCGGACAAACACCCTTGTTTGTTCCAATTTGTATCCTATGATAGCGCTCCTATGGTCACCATAGCACCGGACCAGGCCTTGAACATTCTCCATTTGGAAGATTCATCGGCCGATCATGACCTCGCCTCCCGCGCCCTCCGCCGGTCAGGGCTCAACTTCCAGATCCAGCAGGTCGACTCGCTTGCCGAGTTTCAGCACCTGACAGACTCCCAGCCGTTCGATGTCATCCTGGCAGATTACCGGCTGCCTGGATTTACCGCATTGGATGCCTGGGCCCATGTGGCGCAAAAGCCGCACCATCCCCCTTTTATCCTGCTCTCGGGCGCCATTGGCGAAGCCGCCGCTGTGGATGCGATGCGCCTTGGCATTGCCGACTACCTGCTCAAGGAAGACATGTCCCGGCTGCCGCACGTGGTGGCGCGGGCGCTGGAGGTGCATGAGGCGCGGCGCGCCCACGACCAGGCGGTGGCAGAACTCGCGGCGTCGCAGCGCCGGCTGGCAGAGCTGACAGAACATCTGCAGGCATCCATTGAGCAGGAACGCGCGTCCATCGCCCGCGAGATCCATGACGACATTGGGGGCGCATTGACCGCCGTGCGCTTCGATGTGGCGTGGATCGGACGCCACAGCGCCGATGCCGAGATGCAGGCCCATGCCGCCTCGGCGGTGGAGATGCTGCAACACGCCATCGGCGCCAGCCAGCGCATCATGATGAACCTGCGTCCCCCCATCCTGGAGCAGGGGCTGGTGGCCGCGGTGCAGTGGCTGGCCGCCGGGTTCGAGCGGCGCACCGGTGTGCCGGCCCGGGTGCACACCAGCAGCGACACCCTTCACACGTCAGCAGACATCCAATTGGTGGCCTACCGAACTGCCCAGGAGGCGCTCACCAACATCTCCAAGCACGCAGCGTGTTCGAGGGTCGACATTGATCTGTCTGACCGAGAGGCTGTTCTCACGCTGGAAGTGTCTGACGATGGCCGAGGAATGGATTTACACGCCCAGGACAAACCCAAGGCTTTCGGGTTGAAAGGCCTGCAGGAGCGCGCCCGCACGGTGGGCGGCTGGCTGGACATCAGCAGCCGGCCGGGGCACGGGACTTCGGTCATCCTGTCGGTGCCGCTAACATCGTCCCCATCGCCAACCGCTTCGGGAGATGTTCAGTGATTCATGTGGTCTTGTGTGATGACCACGCCGTTCTGAGGCGCGGCATTCGCGACACCCTGACCGAAGCGTCGGATATTCAGGTCACCGGCGAGGCGGGCGGGTATTCGGAGCTGCGCGACGTCTTGCGCAGCGCTGCCTGCGATGTGCTTTTGCTGGACCTAAACATGCCGGGCCGCAGCGGCATCGAGGTGCTCACCAGCCTGCGCGAAACGCACTCCAGCATCAAGGTGCTGATCGTCTCCATGTACCCCGAGGACCAATACGCCCTGCGCTGCCTGAAAGCTGGCGCCCAAGGCTACGCGAACAAGGCAGGCGACCCGGTGGAGTTGATTGCGGCGGTGCGCACGGTGATGCAGGGCAAGAAATACCTGACCGCCGAAGTGGCCCAGATGCTGGCCGACAGCCTGGCCCAGCCCACGCCCGAAGCGCCGCACACCACGCTGTCAGAACGTGAACTGCAGACGCTGGTGAAGATTGCCTCGGGCCGCAGGCTGTCGGACATTGCCGAGGAACTGATGCTGAGCCCCAAAACAGTGAGCGTGTACCGGTCCCGCGTACTGGAAAAGCTCAAGCTATCGAACAACGCAGAGCTGACCGTGTACGCCATTCGGAATCAACTGGTATAAAAAAGATAGCTGCTTGCGCTTATCGATAAAGGGTTTCAATGCAAAAACGCATTGAAACCCTTTAAATTCAAGCGCCACCAGCTCCTTTTATAAGAGCAGCGCAAGCTCAGCGCCCACCGCCAAACAGGTCGATGGAGCGCTGCATCAATGCCAGCACGGGTTGCTCCAGCATGGGCAAGGTGGCAGCAATCCCCAGCAGGCCCACCGTGAGCGTCACGGGGAAGCCCACTGCGTAGATGTTCATCTGCGGTGCCACCCGCGAAATGATGCCCATCGTCAGGTTCACAAAGAGCAGCAACGCAATCATCGGCAGCGCGATCCACAGCGCACTGGAAAAAATCGAGCCGCCCAGTTCATACAGGCGCATCTGCCCCAGCGCCTGCAGAAAATTTCCATTCACCGGGAAGCGGTCGAAACTCTTGACCACGGCCATCAGAATCATCAAGTGGCCGTTGATGACGATAAAAAGCAGCATGGCCATGTGGCCGAAGAACCGCGCGACGGCGCTGAGCTGGGCATTGGAAGCAGGATCAAAAAACGAGGCGAAGCTGAGGCCCATCTGCAGGCCGATCACTTCGCCCGCCATCTCCACCGCGGCAAACACAATCCGCACCGAAAAGCCGATGGCCAAGCCGATGACCACTTGCTGCGTGACTGCGGCCAGCGCCTCCCGGTCGTTCACACTGATCACGGGCTGGTCACCCAGCACACCCTGCGCGCACACGGCCACCAGGAACGCCAGGCCGATCTTGGCCCGCATGGGAATCACGCGCATCGAAAAGATGGGCGCCACCGAAAACATGGCCAGCACCCGCAGGAAGGGCCACAGAATGGGCGAGATCCAGGCAACGAGCTGGGCCTCGGAAAAAGTGATCACGCCAGGCCCACGCGCTGAACAACGAGCTTCACGGGCACGCGGCTAACCGATCATCGCGGGAATGGATTCGATGGTTCGGCGGATGAAATCCACCAGTGTGCTCAGCATCCAGGGCCCGGCAATGGCAAACACCACCATCGCGGCAATCAGCTTGGGCACGAAGGCGAGCGTGGCTTCGTGGATCTGGGTGACGGCCTGGAAGATGCTCACCAGCAAGCCCACCGCCATCACCACCCCCAGCACGGGCATGGCAATCATCAGCAACAGGGTCAGGGCATCGCGGCCCATCGTCAGCACCATCTGGGAGGTCATGGCATTTCTTCCTTCAGGTTACAAAACTGGCGGCCAAAGAGCCGATCAACAAGTTCCAGCCATCGGCCAACACGAACAGCATCAGCTTGAACGGCAGCGCCACCAACACCGGCGACAGCATCATCATGCCCAGAGACATCAGGATGCTGGACACCACCATGTCGATCACCAGGAACGGGATGAAGATCATGAACCCGATCTGAAAGGCCGACTTGAGCTCGCTGGTCACAAACGCGGGAACGATAACCCGCAGGGGCGCAGTCTCAGCGGTCACCTGCGGGTCCAGCCGCGCGAGTCGAGAAAACAGCGCGAAGTCGGATTGCCGGGTCTGCTTGAGCATGAAGCTGCGCATGGGCGCTTCGGCGCGGTCCAGCGCCTGCTCGAACGTGATGGCGTTGGTGGTGTAGGGAACGTAGGCATCCTGGTACACGCGGTCCAGCGTGGGGCCCATCACAAAAAACGTCAGAAAAAGAGACAGCCCAATGATGACCTGGTTGGGCGGCGCCGACTGGGTGCCGAGCGCCTGGCGCAGCAGCGCCAGCACAATCACGATGCGCGTGAAGCCCGTCATCATGAGCAGCACGGCCGGCAAGAACGACAGCGCCGTGAAGAACAGCAAGGTTTGAATCGGCACCGAATAGCTGGTGCCCGCAGGGCCGGTGCCCACCACCAGAGGTAGCGAGGCACCACCGCCCGCAGCCTGGGCGAACGCCTCCACGGGCAGGCACAGCAAGGTGCCCAGCAAGCCGAGCGCGGGCAGGGCGGACCCAGCCAGCCTGCGGCGCAGCGCCTCACTCATGGGACGGCTTTCCTGCGGTACGGACGGCGGCAGACATCTCCTGAGCGAACGAGGAAGACTGACCCTGTGCCGCCAACAGCGCTGACGAGGCAGCCACTGCGGTCGGCGCAGCCGGCAGGGTGTGCAGGCAGCTGACGTTTTGCGCGGTCACGCCCAGCACAAGCAGCGTGCGCGCGTGCTCAGGGCCCACCTCGACCGTCACGACCCGCTGGTGCGGGCCCACGGCCACCACGGACAACACACGCGATGCGCCACCGGCTGCCGCCGCGCTCATGCCCTGCCGCTGTTGCAGTCGACGCACCAGCCAAGGCAGCGTGGCGATGGCGCCCACAAAGAGCACCACCACCAGCAAGGTCTGGGTCATGCTGCCGCTATCCACGGCTGACCCGGCGCAGGCGCTCTGAAGGTGTCACCACATCGGTGAGGCGGATACCGAACTTGTCGTTCACCACCACCACTTCGCCCTGGGCGATGAGGTACCCGTTCACGAGCACGTCCATGGGCTCGCCCGCCAGCGCATCAAGCTCGACGACGGAGCCCTGCGCAAGCTGCAGGATGTACTTGATCGGCACCTTGGTGCGCCCCAACTCCACCGAGAGCTGGACAGGGATGTCCAGCACCATGTTGATGTCGTTGGTGGTGCCGTCTCCGCCACCACCGCTCCCCGAGAAGGGGCGCACCGGGTCGCCCGACAGCGGGCCGCCCTGCTCTGCGGTTTCGGCCTTGTCATCGGTGCGTTTTTGCTCTTCCAGCGCTTCCGCCCAACCTGCAAACGGGTCCTCGGCGCCAGCGTCTTTGTTGTCTTCTTCAGTTGACATTTTTCTCTCCAAGCCAGCTCATGTCCGCGTTGCGCAGGCACTCTTCGATGCGGATGGCGTATTTAGAATTGTGCGTGCCGTACTGGCACTCAAAAATGGGCACCCCACCGATGGACGCCCGAATGCGGGGTTCGCGGTCGAGTTCGATGAAGTCGCCCGGCTTCATGGCCAGCAGTTGTTCCACCGTGGCGTCGGCACGGGCCAGCTCGGCCACCAAAGTCACCTCGGCCGCCTGAATTTCGCGGGTCAGCACGCGCACCCAGCGGCGATCCACTTCGATGGAGTCACCCTGCGTGGACGAATACAGCACGTCGCGGATCGGCTCCAGCGTGGCATACGGCATGCACACGTGGATGGCACCAGACAAGTCGCCGATCTCCAGCTGGAAGGCGGTAGACACCACGATTTCGCTGGGCGTGGCGATGTTGGCAAACTGAGGCTGCATTTCCGAGCGCTGGTACTCCAGCTCCAGCGGGTAGATGCCCTGCCAAGCCTTTTTGTACTCGGTGCAGATCACATCCACCAGCCGGTTGATGACGCGCTGCTCGGTGGGTGAAAAATCCCGCCCTTCAATGCGGGTCTGAAACTTGCCAACACCACCGTACAGCGTGTCGATGATGCCGAACACCAGCGAAGGCTCGCACACGATCAGCCCGCTGCCACGCAGCGGCCGGATGGCCACGATGTTGAAGTTGGTTGGAACCGCGAGTTCTCGCAAAAATGCGCTGTACCGCTGGACAGAGACGGTTCCCACCGAGATTTCGGGACTGCGCCGGATGAAGTTGAACAGGCCGATGCGAAAGTTGCGCGCAAACCGCTCGTTGACGATTTCCATCGTCGGCATGCGGCCGCGGACGATGCGCTCCTGGCTGGAAATGTCGTAGTTCCGGACAGCGCCAGCCTCCGCCACCTCTTCAACGGATTTCTGGCTTTCGCCAGTGACGCCTTCCAGAAGGGCGTCGACTTCTTCCTGGGAAAGAAATGAATCACTCATGACTGGTCCTTGCCCGGGTCATTGGATGATGAAACTGGAAAAGAGCACGCGGTGCACCGGGTTGCGCTCCGCGGCGCGTTTGCGCGCTGGCCGGTCTTCCTCCTCGTCGTCGCCGTTTTCGGCTGCGGCTGCAGCGCGGGCACGCGCTTTTTCGGATGGAACCGAATACCCCAACGGACGCGACACTTCTCGCAATATGTCTGAAGCCAGCTTTTCCTTGCCTTCGCGCTGCAGCAATTCGCTGGACGTGCGCTGGGAAATCAGCATGAGGATGCCGCTGCGGATGGTAGGCAGATACTGCTTGACCTGATCGGATGTCTTGACGTCGGCCAGCTCCAGCGTGATGCCGATCTGGGCAAACCGGTCGCCGCCTGGGTCTGCCAGATTGACCACCATGTTCTCCAAAGGCAGGAAGGTGGGCGCCACCTTGGGCGCTTCTTTGCGCGCGGCGGTACCGCCCTCTTCCTCATCGCCGTGCGAGCGGGTCAGGAACCACGCCGCACCGCCACCGGCCACCACCAGCAGCAACACCACGCCGATGATGATGACGAGCATCTTTTTGCTTTTGGCCGGGGCCGCTGCGGGGGTATTGGCTGACACGATGCGGGTTCCTTGCGGTAGAGAGCAGGCCCCACTGCGCTACGCTACCGAGGCGCAAGCAGAGCCGGTTGTCCCATTATTGGGCGCGTTAGCGACCAATAATAGCCAGAATAAAAGCCCAAAACTACGGCAGTCCGCGCGCTTGCGGCGATCAGCGGGCCAGTGCGCTCGGCTTGAGGGAACGAACGACCTGCACCCCGACCACCCATCTACACAAAAACGTCGACCGCACCGTCTCTGGCTGAGCCCGCACGCGGCGCGCCAGCGGCTTCCCTCGCAGACACAGACGAAACCACCTGCGCTTGACGGCCTCCGTCGCGTTGGCGCTGCGGGTCGGTATTTCCAGAGCCAGTGCCATCGCGCGCCGAAGTGCCTACCGACATGCCCGACAAAACCAGCCCCTCTCCGCGCAACAGATCACCCAATTGCGCCATGCTGCGGTCCAACATCTCGCGCGTTTCTGCCTGATCGCTGCGGAAGCTGACATGGGCTTCATTGCCGGACAAAGACACCGAGACCTCCACCGGTTGCCCCTCACGGTGCAGGGTCAGCTCGGCATTTTGGGTTTTCTGGTTGACCCAGTACGTCACCTGGTCTGCAACAAGCTCTTCAGCGGCCGCCTGTGCGGGGTCTGTGAACGCAGCACCGGCATCCACGGCATCCGTTTCCAGCGCGCGCGGCCCCTCGGCGCCAGCAAGCCAGCTTCCGGTTTCTGACCGGCCGTCCGCTGACCGACCGCCACCAGAGGCATCGCCGCCCAGAGCGGACGATGCAGCCTGCCCGCCAGGTATCGCGGGAGCGATGGCATCGAATGTAAAAGCCCCCACGACACCACCCGCGCCGCGCTCATGAAGCGGACTGACCGATTGCCCCGCAACCGCTGCGGTGCTCTCAGCCACGCCGCCCATCAAGGTGTGGGCCGCCAAGGACGGTGATGCGAGACCACCCTGCGAAACCTGCGCAGGCTGCGCCGCCCGTCCGACGGCCCCATCGGCCAGCCCGGTTCCACCGCTGGGTGCCCGTTGCGCCAGCGCACTTTGCATGCGAGACAGAATGCGGCCATAGCCTGCCACAGGGCCTTGCAGCGCCGCTTCTTTCGCATCGGCGGCGCCATCCAGCAGCGCGGTTTCGGCCACCAGCCCTTGTTGTCGCCCATTTCCGCCCATCAACGCGCCAGACCAACGGGAGACGCTGGTGCCCTCGTCAGCGAGGCGCCCACCGAGCGAGGTTTGTTGTGGAACCACGCCATCCTTGGGCGGCGCCATCCCTTGCAACGCGGCCGCAATGGCGGAAAGGTCCAACAAGCCAGGGGCAGCATCTGACTTCACGCCCAGCGACCCAGGAGCGGTATCCGCGGCACCGACAACCGCCGCCTCTCCCAGTTCGCCCGCATCCACAAACGACCCATCCAGCGCCGCCAGCAAAGCCAGGAAACCACCCGGTGCCGCAGCAGCATCCGCCGCCTCGCCACCCGGGCGGGTGCCACGGGCGGCTTGCTGCGGGTGCGCATGGGTGGGGGAAGAAATTTTGGCCTGTTCCATCGCTCAATACTCCTGGCTGGCGGCGCCATGCAATGCATTGCGGTACTGCAGTGCGGCCCGTTCGTCGGTTTGTTTTTGGTCTCTGCGCATTTGCTGCAGCGACAGCTCCTGGCGTCTTTTGTCCAGCACTTTGCGCAAACTGGCCAGGCGAAGCTCGGCATCCAGCAACGCCTGCCTGGCGGCATCCACTCTCTTTGCATGGTCGCCCACCACGCTGCCTTGCAGGCTGGCAGCGTGACCCAGCCGGTCCATGAACTGGTAGTGGTGGTACATCACTTCGGGCTGCCTGACCGTGTCGGCCTGGGTGCCCCAGCGTGCCTCGGTTTCGCGCGCATAGCCTTCGAGTTGCGCCAGCTGGTCTTTCGCGGCCTGTTGGGCGGCCTGGGTGTCTTGCAGCGCCTTGCGGGCATCATCCCGCTTGCGGCTGGCCACTTCGACAGCAACCATGAGGGCGTTGAGGTTGGACATGATGAACGCTCGCTCAGACAGCGGTTAGTGCGCCAGGGTCGCCGACATGGCCTCGATGCTCTGCTCCATCGAGGCAGCCTCAAACATGTCTTGCTGCAAAAACTCCGCCATCTGGGGCTGCAGGCGAATGGCTTCGTCCAGCGCGGGATCGGACCCGCTCATGTAGGCACCGACCTGAACCAGATCGCGGCTCTTCTGATAGCGCGAATACACCGCACGGAACCGCCGGGCCAGGTCGAAATGGGCACGCGGGACCACGTTGTGCATCACGCGCGAAGCAGACTGCTCGATGTCAATCGCAGGGAAATGCCCGGTTTCCGCCAACGCGCGCGACAAGACAATGTGCCCATCCAGAATGGCCCGCGCCGCATCGGCAATGGGGTCCTGCTGGTCGTCGCCTTCCGACAGCACCGTGTAGAAGGCCGTGATAGAGCCAACCCCGTGCAAGCCATTGCCACTGCGCTCCACCAGCGCCGGCAGCTTGGCAAAGCAGCTGGGGGGGTAGCCTTTGGTGGCAGGGGGCTCGCCAATGGCCAGCGCAATCTCGCGCTGTGCCATGGCATAGCGCGTGAGCGAATCCATGAGCAGCAACACGTGTTTGCCCTTGTCGCGAAAATGCTCCGCCACGGCGGTCGCGTAGGCCGCGCCCTGCATGCGCAGCAGGGGCGGCGCGTCGGCCGGCGCTGCAACCACCACCGAGCGGGCACGCCCGTCAGCGCCCAGGATGTCTTCCACAAATTCTTTGACTTCGCGGCCCCGCTCTCCGATAAGCCCCACCACGATCACGTCCGCGCGTGTGTAGCGGGCCATCATGCCCAGCAGCACGCTTTTTCCCACCCCCGAACCGGCAAACAACCCCAGACGCTGCCCCCGGCCCACCGTCAGCAGCGCGTTGATGGCGCGCACACCCGTGTCCAGTGATTCGCGCACCGGGTCGCGGTCCATCGCGTTGATCTGGCGGCGGTCCATGGGCTCAGACACCACGTCCTGCACCGGCCCGCCATGGTCCAGCGGCAAGCCCTGAGAATCCACCACGCGGCCCAGCAATCCGTCGCCCATCGGCAGGCGCAGAACGCCGGCGCGCTGCACCGGCCGTGATGTCTCACCCAAGCGCGGCACCGGTACATAAGGCGCGGCAGGAACCACACTGGCGCCGCTCGACAGGCCATGGATGTCGCCCGCTGGCATCAAGAAGGCCTTGTCTGCCGAAAAGCCGACCACCTCCGACAGCACAGGCGCATGCCCGGGCATCTGCACCAGACATTGCGACCCCACGGGCACACGGATGCCCGTGGCCTCCAGAACCAGCCCGGTCAGCCGCGTGAGTGTGCCGCGCGTCTCCAGCGGAGCACGCTCCGCCATCCGTTCGCGCGCATCCTCCATGAAACGCGTCCATGCCGATGGCGCTTCAACGCTCATCGCCGCCCTCCTGCTCAACCCAGGGAGTTTGCAGCCCCAGAGCTGCGATGGCACGTTGCCAACGTTTTTCCAGGCTGCCGTCCACCACCATGCCGGCAGACTCGACCAGGCAACCGCCAGCAGGTACGGCCGGGTCAGACAACCACTGAATGCCTGGCGCATCCATGTCCTCGCGCAATGGCTGCTCCATCACGTCCATGTCCGCGGGGTTCAGGCGCACCGTGGCAGGCCGACCTTCTGAAACCAGCATGCCCACTGCCTCGCGCACCACGGGCTGCAACGCATTGGGGTTTACCGACAGTTCCTGGCGCACCACCTGCCGCGCGATGTCGCAAGCCAACTCCAGCACCTGCTGGGCCATCTGCTGCTGCATGTCGATCAGGCTTGCATCCAGCGTCTGAAAGACTTGCTGCATGCGCGCAGCCGCTTCGCGGCCCTGGTTGGCGATGTACTCATCCAGCCTGCGCTGCCACTCCAGAGCCGTCTCGGCCTGCCCCTGGGCAAAGCCTTCGGCATAGGCATCGTCGCAGGCCTGCTGCAGCAAGGCCTGCTGGGCCGCTTCGTCGATCTCTGCGGGAAGCGCCTCCGCCACGGTCTCGGGTTCTGGCTCCGGCTCGGGTTCGGAGCCATCTACGGCACGGAACTTCCACTGCGTGACATCGCCCACTTCTTCACTGGGAATGAACCGGGAGTACGAGCGCTGGCTAGACAAAGGCATCATCACCGCCGCCTCCAATCACGATCTGGCCTTCATCCGACAGGCGACGCACGGTCTTGAGGATTTCCTTCTGCTGGGCTTCCACCTCGGAAAGCCGCATGGGACCGCGGGATTCGAGGTCTTCGCGCAGCGCATCTGCAGCGCGCGAAGACATGTTGGACAGGAATTTCTCGCGCAGGTCGGGCACCGCCCCCTTGAGCGCAACAATGAGGGTTTCGGATGCCACTTCCTTGAGCACCGTCTGGATGGCCTTGTCGTCAAGCTTGAGCACATCCTCAAACACGAACATCTTGTCCATGATCTTCTGGGCAAGATCAGGGTCGTAGCCGCGAATGGACTCCAGCACCACCGCGTCCATGTTGCCGCCCAGCAGGTTGATGATCTCAGCCGCAGCCTTGACGCCGCCCAGCGAACTCTTGCGAATCTTGTCGCCTCCGGCCAGCACTTTGAACAGCACTTCGTTGAGGTCTTTGAGCGCCGTGGGCTGGATGCCTTCCAGCGTGGCCACACGCAGCAGAATTTCGCTGCGCTGGCGGTCGGTGAGGTGCATCAAGATGCCCGAGGCTTGGTCACTGTCCAGGTGGACAAGAATGGCCGCCACGATCTGCGGGTGTTCGTTGCGCAGCAATTCGGCCACCGAGAGCGGGTCCATCCACTTCAGGCTTTCAATGCCGGAAACGTCGCCGCCTTGCAGGATCCGGTCGATCAGCAGCCCGGCCTTGTCTTCGCCCAACGCACGCTTGAGCACCGCCCGCACGTAGTTGCCCGTGTCGGACACCAGCAGGCTCTGCGCCGCAGCGGCGTTGGAGAACTTGGTGATGACCTGATCCACCTTTTCACGCGACACAGAACGCATGCGGGCAATGGTCTCCCCCAGCTTCTGCACTTCCTTGGGCGAGAAATGCTTGAAGACTTCGGCAGCCTCTTCCTCGCCGAGGGACATCAGCATGATGGCTGCGTCGTTGAGTCCTTGGTCGTCCATAACAAAGGTTCCTGAAATCGGTGGTCAGACGGGTTCGCCGTTCAGCCAGGTCTTCAGAATGTTGGCCACAGCCACCGGATTTTCCTTGGCCAGCACCCGCGCTTCTTCCAGGCGCAGTTGCTCCGGCGTGGCGGGCAGGTTCTCGTCTTTCTTGCCGCCCGGAGCTGGCAAGGCGGGGCGCTCCAGCGCCTCGGCTTCCAGCGCATCCAGTTGGCCACCGGCCACCGACACGGCCTCGGCCTTCGTCTTTGCTGGCTTGGGCGTCTTGAGCGCAGGCCGCACCAACCCCAGCAGCACCAGGGCAGCAAACAGCACCGCCCCCACCGGCCAGGCAAAACTCTTGGCCAGATCAACCGCCTCGGGCTGCTTCCACAGGGGGACGTCGGTCACGGTAGGCACTGTCACCTGGAACGGCGTGTTCATCAGGTTGACCGAGTCGCCCCGCTCGCGGTTGAAACCGATGGTCTCCCGCACCAGCGCTGTCATCTGCTCCAGTTGATCGGCCGTCAGCGCCTTCGGTACCAGCTTGCCCTTTTCCTCGGTGGATTGGTAGTTGACGACCACGGCTGCGCTCAGGCGCTTGACGGCACCCGTGCTGCCGCGAGTAACGCGCACGGTCTTGTCGACCTCGTAATTGGTGGTGGACTCGCGCTTGCTGTTCTGCTCCTCAGTGCCTTGCGTGCCCCCCGCATTGGGTGCAGGGTTTGCTCCGTTGATGGGCGCAGTGGAGGGCGCCGGTGGCTGGTTGGCCACGGCGCCGGGCACGCCCGTGGCGGTCTTGTTGGCGCTGCCGTGGGTTTCCAGCACCTGCTGGCTGCGGATGGCACTAGCGTCGGGTGTCTGGTTGGGACGGAATTGCTCGGAGGTGGAGTCGGTCTGCGTGAAGTCCACCTCGGCAGTCACTTGCGCCTTGACGTTGTCGCGGCCCACCACGGGCTCCAGGATCTCCATGATGCGCCGGGTGTATTGCTGCTCGATCTGCTGCACGTACAGCAGTTGCTGCGCATTCACCTCGGCACCAGAGGCATTGTCTGGCGACTGGGACAGCAGCTTGCCGGTGTCGTCCAGCACACTCACGGCGGAAGGGGAGAGCTCGGGCACGCTGGACGCGACCAGGTGCACGATGCCTGCCAATTGCGCCCGGTCCAGAATACGGCCGGGGTGCAGACTGACAAGTACCGACGCCGAAGGCTTTTGTTGCTCTCGGAAGAATCCGTTCTGGTTAGGCAAAGCCAAATGCACGCGTGCACCCTGCACAGACGACAGAGCCTGAATGGAGCGGGTCAGTTCACCCTCCAGGCCACGCTGAAAGTTCAACCGCTCCTGGAACTGCGTCATCCCGAATTTGCTGGACTCCATCAGCTCAAAGCCCGTCACCGAGCCCTTGGGCAGGCCCTGCGTCGCCAGCCGCAAGCGCACGTCATGCACCCGGTCGGCAGGGATCAGGATGGCGCCGCCACCGTCGGCATACTTGTAGGGCACATTCATCTGCGACAACTGCGCCACGATGGCGCCGCCGTCCTTGTCGCTCAGATTGGCAAACAGCACCCGGTAGTCGGGCTGGCGGCCCAGCACGATGGCCGCGACGGCCACCGCCACCAACAGCGCCACACCCACGCCCAAACGCATGCGCTGCGCGCGGTCAAGTGCAGACAGCCGCTGCAGCCAGTTCGGGCTGGAGGGCGGAGTGGCGGCAACAGGGATTTCAGCAACTGCAGACATCGTGCTTTCCAAAAGGACGGGCCTGGCGACAGACCAAAGCGTGGGGTCGATTATTCGGTCACGCCCTCAAAATGTTCGCTGGATAAGCCGCGCGTTTGGCTATCAATTCAGAGCGATGGGCCCCGGCGCCCTGGCTAGGATACGCAGCATACCCCCATTCCCCTACGGATACCGCCATGGACCTTCGCATCTCAAGCTCTACCGCCCCCCTGCAGGGCGCCGGCCTGGCGCGCCGTGCCGCGGCGCCACAGAACGATGGCAACGAGGTGGGATTCTCTGGGGCGCTCAAGGGCGCCCTGCAGTCGGTCAGCGCCGCACAGAACCGCTCCACGGACCTGCAAAAGGAAGTGCAAATGGAAAACCCCTCCGTCAGCTTGGAGGAAACCATGGTGGCCATGCAAAAAGCCCAGATCGGCTTTCAGGCCACACTGCACGTGCGAAACCGCATGGTTCAGGCCTACACCGACATCATGAACATGCAGGTGTAAACCCAATCACTATCGATTTGATAGCTTCTAGCGCTTGATGAGCATGGATTTTCAAGAAAAATCTATTTGGAAACCAATAAAGACAAGCGCCATCAGCTACTAATTGAATAGCAAAAACAAGAAAGCCCCGCATTGCGGGGCTTTCTTGTTTTTGCGCCAACCACCGGCCCAAAGCCGGAGTGGTCAATGCATCATCTGTGGTTGACCGTCAAAGAGGTGTTCAAACTGTGTCAACCATGGCTCGGCCAGGCAGCGAATCTGCGCGTCATTTCGCAGGATGCGCTGCATGATGCGGGTTTTCTCACGCCGGTGTTCGGGCAGCAGCTCCTGCTCCTGCGACTTGAAGCGCAGCTGCTCGATGAGCACAGCGCATGCGCCCTCATAGCGCACCACACCATCCCAGTCTTTCAAACGGGCAGCCTCCAGCATCTTGGCGCTGCTGTCTTCGATGGCCTTGTAAAAATCGATCAATTGGCTCTCCATGATTCTCACCCCCTGGCCGTTTCGGAAGGGGCTCCACCCACCTGGGCACCACTGCCACCGATAGCCGTCCAGCTCTGCGCAACTGGCTCAATCAGAACCACCACTTCTTCCAACAACGCCGGATCGTTGCGCAGATTGGCCAGCGTGAGGCGATTCACACAATATTCATAGAGTGCGCGCAGGTTCTGGGCGATCTCCCCACCCTGCGCCGGATTGAGAGCCCCCTTGAGCCCCTCATCCAGAATACGGACTGACTTACCGATAAGCCGCCCCTTCAACTCGACGTCTCCCCGCTGCATCGCACCACGGGCTTCGTTCAGCGTTTGAAGCAAGCCATCGAACAACATCTGGATCAACTGGTGCGGATTCGCACCGTCCACACCAGACTGCACACCGACCTGACGGTAAGCATTCGCTGCACGGGAACTGACTGGGGTGTACATGGCCTTCATTCCTTCTAACTACTTACCTTTTGTTTTCGGCAGTAGCGGCGCAAACTCAAGCGGAATCGAACGAAATTTCACACAGACCGTTTCTGACAACCCTATTTGTTCCAAGCGGCAACCTGCTGGCTGATATAGCTGCTCAGAGACGACATAGATCCCATCTTGGTATCCAGCGCCGTGTACTGGGCTCGCAGGCGTTTTTCAACGACCGCAGCCCGGTCGTTAACTTTGTCTTGCTCTGACGAATTGCGCTTGACCGACGCGTTGAGCGCGTCTGTCTTGTTGTTCATCAGCCCATCAAGCGAAAGAAGCCCTGAAGTGAAGTTCTTGAACTGCACGGCAATGCCCCCTCCCTGCCCGGAACTGGCCGGCGTGGCAAACAGCGCCTTGAGCGAAGCAGGATCTTTGAGAGCCTTGTCGAGCTTGGTTGTATCCACCGACAATTTGCCGCCGCGCTCCATGGAAATGCCCACATCAGACAAGCGCTGCAAAGCCCCGGTGCCACCTACCGAGTTCATGGTCAGCATGCGCAGTGCACCCTGCAGCCCCACCGCCGTGCTATCTCCTTGCAGCACGCCAGCCACCTTGGATTCGGCGTCGTATTTGGTGGAACTGCTCAGCAGATCGTTTGCCGCGTTGTAGGCGTCAACAAAATCCTGAATGTTCTTCTTCATTGCCGCCGTATCAGGCGACACCTGCAAGTTGACATCATCGGTTGTCACCTTAGACACCGTGATGCTCAAGCCCGCCACCGTTTCCGCAAAAGTGTTGGTGGCAGAGCTGATATCGATCCCATTGAGCTTCGCCTTTGCATTCTGACCATGCTGCACGGCATTGGCAGCCATGCCTGTACCAGCGGCATTTTCAGGATCAAAACTCAGTGCAGAAAGGCCTGGCGATCCTGGGTCTTCGGCCACCTGGATTCGAAAGCCCTGCTCCTCACCCGTCTTGGCCGACCGAAGCAGCAGACGCTCGCCAGATGCATCACGCATCACAGTAGCCGTCACGCCGCTTGCGCTGTCGTTGATTTTGGTGGCAATAGAGGTCAGGGAATCCCCGGCGCCGACCGTCACCGACTTGATCGGAGCATCAGCCCCGGGCGTGAACTGAGTGGAACCGCCGGTGGTCTGCCAAGACCCCAACTGAATCGTCAGCGTTCCAGCACCCACCGGCGTGTCTTTGGGCACTGCTGAGGATGCGATGGACTGTGCGCGCGCCAACTGTTGAACACTGATGCCCAGGCTCGTCGCGCTGGCGATGCCAGTGACAGAGGCAGACACCGCATCACTGTTGGACGATGTGATCGCCATGCCATTCCATGAGCCGTCGCGCGTGAGCTTGGCTGCAGCATCCCCCAAAGTCGACATGAGCGACTTGAGCTGAGAGTATGTGGACAAACGGGTCTGAATGGAGGCCGCTTGCGTTTGAAGCTGGGTCAGCGGACGCTTCTCCAGAGCAACCATCTGCGAGACGATGCTGTTGACATCCAACCCGCTGCCAATACCAATGGATGAAACGGCCATGATGATCTCCTGAGCGCGCCCTGATATGGGCATTGCAAAAAACTACACGATTCTTGCAAAAACCGGCCCCGTGTAAAAGCCGGAAAAGCGGCGAGGGGAGCCACCCCATCGCCGCTTTGACAGACCCGAGCATTGCCCGAGCCTGGACTTTCCGCTCTTGTTAACGCAGCAGCGACAGCACTTGCTGAGGCAATTGGTTGCTTTGCGCGACCATCGCCACACCGGCTTGCTGCAGAATCTGCGTGCGCGACAGGTTGGCTGTTTCCTTCGCAAAGTCCGCATCGACAATGCGGCCGCGCGAAGCGGAAATGTTCTCGGTCATGATGTCGATGTTGCCCACCGAGTTCTCGAAGCGGCTTTGCAGAGCACCCAGTTGAGCGCGAGCCGTATTCACTTGGTCGATGGCGCTATCGATCTTCTTCAGGGCAACCCACGAGTCTGCCTGCGTTTCAATACTGATGGTATCGATACCCGTCACGGCTGTACCGCTTGCAGCCACGATGGTGGCGCCAGTGATACCTGTAGTGGAAGCGGAAAAACCCGAAAAAGTGATGCTCGTCACGGCATTGCCAGAAGCGTCCACCTTGGAAGACTTCAGTTCCACAGAGAAGCCCTTGACAGCGTCACCGGTCAGGAAGGCCGTCACGCCGGTGTCAGAAGACTTGCGGTTGATTGCCTCCACCACTTGACCCATGCGCTCTTGCGAAGAGCTTGCCTTGGCCAGCTTGCCCAGGTCGGTCGTGACACCGTCAACGGTGATCGACAGCGAGCTGGTTGCCGCGAGACCCGTGGTTGTGATGTCCGAAGCGTTGATGCCCGTCACGCTGGCGGTTCCGTAGTTCACATTGGCCAAGCCCTTGGCACTGGAGTTGGTCAAAGCACCGACGGTGATGTTTTCACCAGAATTTGCACCGACCTGGAACACGGCACCGGCAAAGCTGCCGTCCAGGATCTTCGTACCGTTGAAGCTTGACTGCTTGGCGACACGGTCGATTTCATCGCGCAGCTGGGTCACTTCGGCCTGCAGGGCTTCCCGGTCCGACTTGCTGTTGGTAGCGTTCCCGGACTGCACAGCCAGTTCACGCATGCGCTGCAGCATATCGCCGACCTTGCCCAGAGCGCCTTCAGCCGTTTGTGCCAGCGAAATACCATCGTTGGCATTGCGCGCAGCCACGGTCAGGCCCTTGACCTGGGTGTTCATGCGTTCGGAGATGGCCAGGCCAGCCGCGTCGTCCTTGGCGCTGTTCACGCGCAGGCCTGAAGACAGACGCTGCATGGAGGTAGACAGCGAAGTCGCTGACAGGCCGAGATTTCGCTGCGCGTTTAACGAAGGTATGTTGGTGTTGATGGTAGAGGCCATTGAAATGCTCCTTGAAACTATGGTCCGGCATGCCGCCGATCGCAACGCCAGCCTACGGCCAGCAGCCAAGACCGGTGGGCAGTAACGAGACTTCTCCGTCGCTGGCCGGTCAACGAACTCCCATGAATCCGTTGAATAGGTTTTCGGAGCGCGCTCACAAAACTTGAGAGCCGCCGTAACAATTTTTTCGCAACCTCCTGGTGAAAACCCCAGCAGTTCTGCCAAAACCAGCCCCTGCGCGGCGAATTGGCTGGTTTTTTGCGCATTTTTCGAGCCGATGGCTTTCAACCATCTCTTCAGAATCGAGCCACGGTGAAAACCCGAGTCAGCCTTGGCGCTGGCATCACCCCGGTGGATATGCCGGTTTTTTAGCCCCAAGGAGCTTCTCATGGCTGCGACCATCAACACGAACATTGCCTCGCTCAATGCCCAGCGCAATCTGGGCCTGTCAGCCACTTCGCTGGCTACGTCCATGCAGCGCCTTTCTTCAGGCCTGCGCGTGAACAGCGCCAAGGACGACGCGGCTGGCCTGGCCATCTCCGAACGCATGAACACCCAGGTCAAGGGCCTGACCGTGGCTGCGCGCAATGCCAACGATGGTATTTCACTCGCTCAGGTCGCAGAAGGCGCCTTGGGTAAAGTGGGCGACATGCTGCAGCGCATGCGTGAACTGGCCGTGCAATCCAGCAACGCTACCAACAGCAAGTCGGACCGGGAAGCCTTGCAAGCGGAAGTGGCACAGCTGCGCGATGAAATCGACCGCGTTGCCAAGCAGACCACCTTCAACGGTACCAAGATCCTGGACGGCAGCTTCTCTGGTGCCGTTTTTCAGGTAGGTGCCAACTCTGGCGACAACATTACCGTGGGCGCACTGACCAACACGTCCGCCAAGGGACTGGCCAACGTCAACTACGGCATTTCTTCCATCACGGGCATCTCCGCGAACGCGGTGACCGCTGCCGGTCTGGTCGCTACCACCAGCTCGCTGTCCATCACCGTTGACGGCGTGGTCACCGACCTGGGCAAACTGGCGAAGGCCAGTTCCATGCAGGAACGCATGGGCCAAGTGGTGGAAGCCATCAACCGGAAATCTACCGACACAGGCATCACGGCCTACCTCAGCGGCGATGCCACCAAAGGGTTCACAGTCGAAATGCGCTCTGGCCAGGTGGATGCCACTGGCAACGCGATCACGGCCATCAGTCTTTCGGGGTTCAGCGTGACGACCACAGGTTTTGCCAGCGTGGCCATTGCCGCGGCCACTGGCATCGGCGTGACAGGCGTGGACACGGTCGACGTGTCGACTCAGCCCAACGCCTGGGTTGCCCTCAAGAAGATAGATAGCGCCATTGACCAGGTGAATTCGTCGCGCGCCGCCCTGGGTGCGCTGCAAAGCCGCTTCGAGAGTTCGGTAGCCAACATCGACATCATGGTTGAGAATGTGGCTGCTTCGCGGGGGCGCATCGTGGACGCTGACTTTGCCAAGGAGACAGCCAACCTTTCGCGCACCCAGATCCTGCAGCAGGCGGGTACTGCCATGGTGGCGCAGGCCAACCAGTTGCCGCAGCAAGTTTTGCAGTTGCTGCAGCGCTGAGGACGTAGCGCCGAGCATCGCCACAGGAAGTACAAAACACAGCGAGCCTGACACCTCGCACCACCGACGCCCTGCATGCCCACGCCTCCCCACCGCATTCTGGTTTTCCCTTGTGGCTCGGAGATTGGGCTGGAAATCCACCGCTCCCTGCGGTACTCAACGCATTTTGAGTTGGTAGGCGCATCCAGCGTGGACGACCATGGTCGGTTCGTCTTCGACAATTATGTGGGCGGCTTGCCGCTGCACGACGCGCCCGACTTTGCAACCCGAATCGCGGAGGTTGTGGCCAGTCACCGCATTGACGCCATCTACCCCACCATGGACGCCGTCGCTGAGACGCTGGCAGGCTTGGCGGAGCGCCTGAGCTGCCGAGTGATTGGCAGTGATTTGCGCGCCACGGCCCTGTGCGCATCCAAAACCGCCACCTACGATCTTCTGGACGGCCGGGTTCCCATTCCCCAGCGTCATGCCTCGCCCGTAACGGTGATGCAGTACCCCATTTTCATCAAGCCCGACCGCGGCTACGGTGCACGCAACAGCCAATATGCGGCCACGCCGGAAGCAGCCAGGGATTTTCTGAACCGGCACACAGGCCGCCAGATGCTGATGCAGGAATACCTGCCGGGGCGCGAGTGGACGGTGGATTGCTTTTCCGACAGGCATGGCGTGCTTCGGTTTCATGCATCGCGCGGGCGGGACCGCATCAGCAACGGGATCAGTGTGCGCACTACTCCAAGCCAGGAATTCGTGGACGAGTTCGCCGAGTGGGCGCAACGCATCCACGAAGCTCTTCGGCCACGCGGCGCGTGGTTCTTTCAGGCCCGTGAAGACGCCCTAGGTCAGCCCCGTTTGCTGGAAGTGGCTGTGCGGCTGGGAGGCTCCTCGGGTTTGTTTCGGTGCATGGGCGTGAACTTCGCGATGCTGAGTGCCTTCGATGCATTTGACCAAGATGTGCGCATCGCCCCCAACAGCTATCTCATCACCCTGGACCGAGCCCTGGACAACCGCTACCGCATTGACAACCTTCACTACACCCACGTTTATGTGGACCTGGATGACTGCCTCGTACTGCGCGGATCAGTCAATCCACAACTGGTGGGTTTTCTGTACAAGGCCATTGCTGAAGGCAAGGGCGTTACGCTCCTCACACGCCACGCACGGCCGCTGGCAGACACCTTGCGCGCGCTTCGTATCGAGGCGCTCTTTGATCGCATCGTGCACCTGACCCGTGGAGAGAAGAAATCCGACCACATCAGCCACAAGGCAGCCATTTTCATTGACGACTCCTTTGCCGAGCGGCAGGAGGTGGCAGATCGCCTTCACATTCCGGTTTTCGCCCCGGATATGGTGGAAGCCTTAGTGTGACAAGCTATCTAGCAGAGGAGAAAAAACCATGAACACGGCATCAGAACCCACACCCGGGGCAGACACGAAAAAGCATCTCGTGTCCTTTCGCACCGAGAAGACGCTTTCCGCATTGAATGAACTGATGGCCACCACGCAGTCGCTGCTTCCGCATTTCGGCGAGCACGGCTGGAACCGGCACAGCCTCGTGACAGCCAATGTCACGGTGTTGTCTCGGCTGCTTTACCTCAACGACCTTTATCAGAAAATCATTGATGTGCCGGGCGTCGTCTGCGAGTTCGGCGTGCAATGGGGCGCCACGCTCACCCAGCTCATCAACCTGCGCAGCATCTACGAGCCGTTCAACCACAGCCGCACCATCCATGGTTTTGACACGTTTGGCGGCTTTCCCTCGGTGCACGAGAAGGACGGGGGGCACTACCAGCCCGGCGATCTGGCAACACAAGCTAATTACGAAGAAACGCTGGAACGCATCCTCACACTGATCGAGTCGTTCCCACCGTTGTCCCACCTCAAGAAATTCGAGCTGGTCAAGGGAGATGCGTCGGTCACCATAGACACATGGCTGGATGACAATCCGCATGCCATCGTATCCTTGGCCATCTTCGACATGGACTTGTATGAGCCCACCCTCAAGGTCCTGCAGAAGCTCATTCCTCGCCTCACCCGCGGCTCCGTGATTGCTTTTGACGAGCTCAATTGCAAGTTCTTCCCTGGCGAGACCCAGGCATTGAACGAGGTTCTTGGCCTGAACAATCTCCGACTGCGGCGCAGCCCCCTGCATCCTTATTGCGCCTGGGCCGTGTTTGGCGAGTAGGCCACCCATGGCAACCCGCACCGTGCTCACCTATGGAACTTTTGATCTGTTCCATATCGGCCACCTGAACCTGCTGCGACGCCTTCGCGATCTCGGTGACCGGCTTATCGTCGGCGTTTCCACGGATGAATTCAACGCGCTCAAAGGCAAGAAGACCATCATCGGTTTCAACGACCGCATTGACATAGTGCGCAACCTGCGGTGCGTTGATCTCGCCATTCCTGAGGAAAACTGGGGGCAGAAGGTCCAAGACATCCGTGCCCACGGTGTGCACGTGTTCGGTATGGGCAGCGATTGGGAAGGTCGTTTTGACGAACTCAAGGCACACTGCGAGGTCGTTTACCTGCCGCGCACAGAGGGCATATCCAGCACCCAGATCAAAAAAACGCTGCAGGTGCTGGACCGCAGCCATGTGCAGGAGCTTAAACAGGCCCTGGATCTCATTGCCTCTATCGTGGACCGTTTCGACTAGCCTTCACGCCCCCATGCGTCTCGCCCTTTCCCGCTTACTTCAACCGCTTTGGCAGCTCTACGATGCTTTGACTCCCAAACGCGGGGACCACTGGGCCTTTGCCACGCACCATTTGCACACCGGCCGATTCATCGAGAACCAGCGTGCCATGTTCGAGTCCGTGAAGGCAGACCCAGCAATCCGGAAAATCATCTTCTACCGAGGCCAAGCAGAAGACTTTCAGATCGAAGACGCTGTCAACTATGAGATCGTCGAACACGGCACCCTGCGCGGCCTGCGTCTGCTGGCGCTCTGCAAAGTGGTGTTTCTCACGCATTCGATCTCCATGGACTTCTCGCTGCGCTGGGGTGTCAAATCGTTCACAGTTTTGAAGCTGGCACTACAGCAACGGGTCGTGGTCAACCTCTGGCATGGCATTCCACTTAAACGCCTGCTGTATGCAGCCAACGAAGGCACCCACCAGCACACTGAACGTGTGGCATACCGGCGCGAGGAACGACGGGGGTATGCCGGCCTGATCGCTTCATCCGACGTGGACAGTTACGCGATGGCGGCCATGTTCTATCCGCTCAACTACCGCCAGGTCTGGCTCACGGGCTTGCCCCGCAACGATTTCCTGAGCTTGGAGCCGGCTCGGCTGCCGCGGTATATCCGTGATTCGCTGGAACGCATACGCGCACTGAAGCGGGGGCGCCGTCTGGTGGTCTACGCTCCGACCTACCGCCAGACAGCGGTGAGCGCGGACGCGCACTACTACCAATTTGCAGCGTACGAGGTGGACGCGTTGAGAGCTGTACTGCGCCGCCATGGCGCGGTACTGGGGTACCGGCCCCACTACTTCAAGAACAGCACCGAGTATTTCAATTTGGACCAATTTCTTGACGGCGATGAGCTGATCGACCTTTCGCAGGCCGCCGTACCCGAATTCTCGGCCGTGGCGCGGGAATGCGACGTGCTTGTCACGGACTACTCCAGTGTTTATATCGAGACCCTTTACCTCGGCAAGCCCGCCGTGTGTTTTGCCTACGACCTGGACAATTACCGTACCGAGCAGGATGGGCTGCTCTACGACATGGACCTGGCCTTCCCCGGCCCGGTGTGCCGGGACTTCAATGCAGTGCTGCGCGAACTTGATGCCGTGCTTGGCGGCGACGCTCCGGCGGTGGATTCACGCATGGTCACGGCACAAAAGCTGTTCTTTGCACATCGCGACGCCTTCAACTCACGGCGCGTCTATGACCGGGTGAAGGAATCGCTGGAGAAATTTGAAGCCAAATAGGCCTTTGGCGCTTTATAGACAAGCGCCATTAGCTACTATTTTTATAGCGAACGTTACCAAGGCCGCGTGATGAGACCGATGACTCTGTCCACGACGTCCATCTCCAGGTCAGGATAGATCGGCAGACAAAGTACCTGGGCTGCCGCCAGACGCGCAACAGGCAGGTTCTCAGCACTGGCAGAAGGCAAGGCCTTGTACATCGGGAACTCGCTGATCAGCGGGTGGAAATAACGGCGTGCGTAGATACCTCGCTCTTTAAGCATCTGGTAGAGGTGATCGCGAGCCAGCGGGTAGGCCGGCTCGATCAAGATGGGAAAGTAGGCGTAATTGGCCCGCGTCTCCCCAGCGTCACCCAGGCAACGCACGCCTGGTACGTTCGCCAGCCCTTCACGATAGCGCGCATCGATGGCCTTGCGCTTTTGAAGCGCCGCGTCGATATGACGAAGCTGCACCATCCCGAGCGCAGCGTTGAATTCACTCATCTTGCCATTGATGCCAGGGGCAACCACGGTCACCTCGTCCACAAAACCGAAGTTCTTCAGGTGGTCTATTCGCCGCTTGGTCTTGGCGTCCGGCGAGATGATGGCCCCGCCTTCAAACGTGTTGAACACCTTGGTCGCATGAAAACTTAGCACCGACAAGTCTCCGTGGGCCAGCACGCTTTGCCCCCTCCACTGCACTCCGAATGCATGGGCCGCGTCATAGATGACCTTGAGCCCGTAGTTGTCGGCAATCGCTTCGATACGGTCCACATCACAGGGGTGGCCATAGCAATGCACCGGCATGATGGCCGTGGTCTGCGGAGTAATGGCTGCCTCGATCTTGGCGGGGTCCAGGTTGAGCGTATCAGGGTGGATATCCACAAACACCGGTTTGATGCCGTTCCACAGCAACGAGTGCGCAGTGGCAACGAAGGAATAAGGCGTGGTAATGACTTCGCCCGTGATCCGGTGGGCCTGCAGCGCCGTAACCAAAGCTATAGTGCCATTGGTAAACAGCGATATGTAAGGCACTCCCAGATACTCGCAAAGCGCCTGCTCGAGTTGCTGATGGAACGGGCCGTTGTTGGCCAGCTTGCGGCTGGTCCATATCTGTTCCAGATACGGGATGAATTCCTCCAGCGGCGGCAGGCTGGGTTGGGTGACGTACACCATGGGGGCCGCCTGGGGTGTGCCATTGCTCACGATTGCTCCTCCGCCAAAAGGGACGGCAGCCTCTGGATGCCGATGTCTTCGTACTCAACGCGCAGCCTTTCGGCGGGCTGCTCAGCGCACCAGCGCCGCCACATCACACGAAGGGCTTGGGACAGGCCGCCAACGACCACATCCAACTGCTCAGCATGCGCATGCAAGAGATGGTGGCGCAAACGGCTCCGGATGTGCTGCAACTGCGCAGTATTTCGTGCCCAGTGCTGAGTCTGGGTCTGCATACCCTCCAGGCTGTCGGAGACAAAACCATCCTCTAAACCCACACGGCGCAGAAACATCGCCGACTGGCGGCTTGGGTACGTATCGCCTGCCACCGTCAGTGTGGGGACCCCCATCCAAAGAGCATGGTTGGTGGTGGTGCCGCCGGTGTAGGGGAAGGTGTCCAGGCAGATATCCACATCATGGTGCAGGCTCAAATACCGATGGAAATTGGTGCGCGCATGGAAAGTCAGACGATCTGCATCGATACCTTCCTGCGCAAACCATTCCTGCAACTGTGGCGGCGCGCCAGCCCCGGTCATGCCGGCCATGACCAGCCGACTTCCCGGCAAAGAGCGCAGGACGCCACACCAAGCCACGATCACATCGTGGTTGATCTTGCTCAGCCGGTTGAACGAACCAAAGGTAATGAAGCCATTTCGCACAGCGGGCGCCTCATTCACGTCGGGCATGGTTTCCAGCCCATGGAACGCCGATACCGCAGGCAGCTCCACCATGTGCTCCACGAACTGCCGCTGAAACACCGGCGGCGCCATGTAGCCATGCTCCACCAATCGGTAGTCGATGGTTCGCACCCCAGTCGTGCCCGGATAGCCTCCCCAGGTGACTTGCAACGGCGCTGGCTTGTAGCCGAACATGGCCAACCGGTTGCCTGCGGTGTGGCCGCTCAGGTCGATCAAGATGTCGATGCCATCCTCCTCGATCTGCTTGGCGAGCCGGTCATCCGACAAACCAACCACCGGGCGCCATACAGCGAAATGGCGCTCAATAGCCTCGGTGTCGACATCACGTGCCGCGTGGTTGTAGTAGGCGTAGCAGGAGAACTCAGGCCGCTTGGCAAAGGCTTCAATGAAAGGAATGAAGAACTTGGCTACCGCATGTTGCCGAAAGTCTGCGGAGACAAAGCCGATGCGCAGCATCCGCTCTGGGCTACGCTCGTTGGCGTGCTCAGTGCGCAGCTTGGAGCCAACCCGCTCGGTGATGCGTGCGCCGAATCGCATGTGCTCTTGCGTGAGTTCGTCCTGTTGCACCTCAGTGCTGTGGCTCAGCGCATACAGCATGCAGCTGCGCGCAAAGTCAAAATCCGGGTCCAGTTCCAGCGCACGTCGGAAGCTTCCGATCGCCACATCGACACGCCCCTGCATGGTGTTGATGACACCCAGGTTGCTGTGCAACTGGGCGACGTTAGGCAGCGTGCGCAGGCTGGCTTCCACCTCGACCGCGGCGTGGGCCAGATCGCCCTTCTCGTAGAGCGCCTTGCTGAGGTTGATGTGGGCTTCGGCAAAATCCGGCTTGCGGGCAATGATGTCGCGGAACACCTGCAGCGATTCATCCCAACGCTTTTGCTCCGAGAGGTTGCTGCCCACCTCGAAGAGGATGACCATGTTGTCGGGCTGCAGCGCGTGGCAGCGGCGCAGACAGGTTTCGGCCTCCTTGAGGCGGCCCTGATGCTGCAGCAAGTGCCCCAGGCGCCGCAAAGCCACAGGATGCTCAGGCTGCAGCTGCAATGCTCGGCGGAATGCCGACTCTGCAGCGGACAGGCGCCCCATCACATGCAGCATCTCACCATAGGCACCCTGCAGATCGGCAGAAGCCGGTGACGCGGCCACCGCAGCCTTGAAACACTGCATCGCCTCATCAACCAGACCTTGGGCGCTTTTCACCAGGCCCAGGTTCTGCAGCACGACCGGATCACCCGGAGTGATTCCAAGCGCACGTTCATAACTTTCGGCAGCCTCAGCCAGTCGGCCCTGCTGACGAAGCAGGAAACCCAGATTACTGTGCGCGTCAGCCCACGCCGGGGCCAGCTCGCTGGCCCTTCGGTACTCGGCCTCAGCTTGCTGTGGCTGGTCGTTTTCTGCCAATGCGTTGGCGTAGTTGAAATGGGCCTCGGCATAGCCGTCGTCAAGGTGCAGTGCACGCTCGAAACTGGCGTACGCTTCTTTGACAAGCCCCTGAGCCACAAGGGTGTTACCCAGATTGCAATGGGCTTCCGCGTCGTTGGGGAGAAGCTCGGCAGCACGGCGCTTGGCGTTGAGTGCGTCCTGAAGGTTGCCCGATTGTTGTTCCAGTGCCCCCAAAAGCTTCCATACAGCGCCCGAGGTGGGAAACCGATAGGACAAGCGCTTGGCCATTTTCAGTCCGGCTGCGTATTCCTTCTTGTTGAACATGTCGATGACCGGCTGGATCTCCCGCAGCGCCGGGTCTGCTTTCTGGGGACCGGCAGCGACGGGCTTGCGAGCGCCAGCACGTTGCGGCGCAACACTCTGAGCCGTGGTCGCGACTGCCGCGGAAGGGTGAGGGGCCAGGCTGGAGGCGCGGGACTGGCGGAGGTCTTGCAACAGTTGTTCATGGCGCGCTTCGTCCAGCCCGTACATCTGTGCCATGGGCAACACCTGCTCGGCCATATCGAACGATTCGGCCTTGATCAGCGCGTCCACGTAACTGAACCAGAACTGCGCCTGGCGCGGTGCCGCGTTAAGCGCAGCCTCGAAGTAGGGAAGTGCCTGCTTGGGCTGCAGCAACTGCACAGCCAGAAGCACGCCAAGGTTGTGGTTGGCGTCAGGGTGTTCAGGCCGCTCTCGCAAGATGGCCTCATACAAAGACCGCGCCTCGTCAAACTGCCACTTGGAGTGAAAACCCATGGCTTCGGCAAGCCATTGGTCCAATTGCTCAGTGGATGTTTCTGCAGGAGTGGGATTTGCCTCAAGCATGCAAAGGGCCTTTTCAGATTTGGATTTGCCAAATGCTCGCAATCGACAGGACTACCGCTGCGAGCCTGAAGAATAGTCGGACTTCGCTCTTTGAAGAATGGGATATGTCCAGCCTTTGCCCTTCAATTCCCGCCCCTGCGTGCAACAGTTAGCGGGACTATTCACAAACGATCCGATACATTTAAGTTCTCTTTCCATCCATTCGTGACAGAAAGGATGAACATCCGGTCTTTTTCCGGCTTTGTTTTGTTCTGCCTGGACCAGAATCATTCCATGTTCGTCATCATCGGTTACATCGTCAGCTTCGGCTGTATCTTCGGCGTGTACGTGCTGCACGGCGGGAATATTCAGGTGATTCTGAAAGCCTTGCCGTTTGAGACGATCACCATTCTGGGAGGCGCGCTGGGCGCATTTGTGGTGAATAACCAACCCAAAGTGCTCAAAGCCACGGCCGCAGCCATTCCGATGGCGCTCAAAGGATCCAAGTACACCAAAGCACGGTACATGGAACTGATGGCCATGCTCTACGACATCTTGCAGAAGGCCCGCAAGGAAGGGCTGATGGCGATTGAAAAGGATGTGGAAGCGCCCCACGAGTCCGAGATTTTCAAGAAGTACCCCACGGTGGGCAGCGACCACCATGTGATTGAGTTCACCACCGATTACCTGCGCATGATGGTGTCGGGCAACCTCAACTCCCACGAAATTGAAGCGCTGATGGACAGCGAAATCGAAACCCACCACCAGGAAGCCCACGCGCCGGTGGCGGCGCTTGCGCGGCTGGCGGGTGCGCTGCCGGCGTTCGGGATCATTGCGGCCGTGCTGGGGGTGGTGAACACCATGGGCTCGGTGGGGCAGCCTCCCTCCGTGCTGGGGGGTATGATCGGCTCGGCGCTGGTGGGCACTTTCTTGGGGATTTTGCTGGCCTACGGGGTGGTGGAGCCGCTGGGTGGCCTAGTGGAGCAAAAGACGGAAGACGCGGCCAAAGAGCTGCAGTGCATCAAATCGACGTTGCTGGCCAGCATGCAGGGCTACAACCCTGCCACCGCCATCGAATTCGGCCGCAAGGTGCTTTTCTCAGGCGACCGCCCCAGCTTCAGCGAGCTGGAAGGGCATGTGAAGGGCAAGAAGTAACAGGCGCCCACAGCGCTGCAGCCGCATACACCGTCCACTGCCATGGCAGAAAAGAAGCTCCAACCCATCATCATCAAGCGCATCAAAAAGAGCGGCCACGCTGCGCATGGCGGCGCGTGGAAGATCGCTTATGCCGACTTCGTGACGGCGATGATGGCGTTTTTCCTGCTGATGTGGCTGCTGGGCTCCACCGCCAAAGGGGAACTCCAGGGGATCGCGGCCTATTTTTCTTCGCCGCTCAAGGTGGCAATGACGGGCGGGGACGGCGCGGGCAACAGCTCCAGCGTGATTCCGGGCGGGGGCAACGACCTTTCGAAAGTGCACGGACAGGTGCGGCGCTCTGATGTGGAAGAGGCCAAGCAGCGCCGCATGAGCATTGACGCGGCCCGCGCCGAGCGCGCCAAGCAGGACCTGGACCGCATCAAGGCACTGGAGGCCAAGATCGATGCCTTGATCACCCAAAACCCGCGCCTGAATGAATACAAGTCGCAAATCCGCATCGACATCACGCCCGATGGCCTGCAGATTCAGATCATTGATGACCAGAACCGCCCCATGTTCGACAGCGGCAGTGCGTTGGTAAAACCCTACATGCGCGACATCCTGCGTGAAATTGGCGCGGCACTGGGCGGGGTGGAAAACCGCATCAGCCTCGCAGGCCACACGGATGCGGTGCCTTACGGCAACAGCGACCGGGGCTACAGCAACTGGGAGTTGTCGGCCGACCGGGCCAACGCATCGCGCCGCGAGCTGGTGTCCGCGGGCATGCCAGACGCTAAACTGGGCCGCGTTGTGGGCTTGGCAGCCAGCGACCTGCTGGAACCAGAAAACCCCCGCTCCCCGGCCAACCGGCGCATCACCATCACGGTGCTCACCCGCGAAGCCGAAGAACGACTCATGGGCAAAGGGATTCCCGAAATCACCTCAACGGAACTGTTGACCGAAAAGCGGGAAAATCCCCCCCCGAGCAGGTGATGGTTACGACTTGTCACCAAACCTGCTGCCCATGACAATACTTACAGTAATTCTCGACCGAAAGGGTCCCCAGTGACCACAGCCCTTCGTTTTCTGATCGTTGACGACTTTTCCACCATGCGACGCATCGTGCGCAACCTGCTCAAGGAGAGCGGCTTTGCGGATGCGGACGAAGCGGAAGACGGCGTCGCCGCCCTGAACAAGCTGCGCACCAGCAAGTTCGACTTTGTGGTGACGGACATCAACATGCCCAACATGAACGGCTTTCAGCTGCTGGCCGAAATCAAGAAGGACGACAAGCTCAAGCACTTGCCCGTCCTGATGGTGACCGCTGAAGCCCGTAAGGAAGACATCGTTGCCGCCGCCCAAGGGGGCGCCGCAGGCTACATCGTCAAACCCTTCACCAAGGCCACCCTGGAAGAGAAGGTGACCCTGATCCTCAAGAAGATGGGGCTATGACACCATGGACGCCACACCGGACAACAGCCAGCCGCCAGAGCAGTCGGCCGATGTACACCACAAGATCGGCCTGCTCACCCGCCAGCTGCACGACTCCCTGAACGAACTGGGCTATGCCGACAAGCTGCGCGGCTCCATGGGCGAGTTGCCCGACGCGCAAAGCCGGCTGTCGTACATTGCCCGCCTGACGGGCGAGGCCGCCGAGAAGGTGCTCAACCGGGTGGAGCAAGCCAAGGCACAGCACGACTACATCGCCGCCGAAACGCGCCGTGTGGTTACCTCCCTGGTGAAGGACCCGGTCGCGGCGGTCGCCAAGGGGGAGATCATGAATTTCCTCACCGACGTGGAGCGGGTGACGCAGGAGGCAGACACGCACCTGACGGAAATCATGATGGCCCAGGATTTCCATGACTTGACGGGCCAGGTGATTGCCCGCGTGGTCAACCTCGCAGCCACCATTGAGGAGCAACTGGTGCAGTTGCTCATCCAGACCGCCCCACCCAACGCGCAAGTGGCACCCGTGGAAACCAAGCCCGCCCACCTGCAGGGCCCCGTGGTCGACCCCGAGAACACGCCCGACGTGGTCACCGATCAGTCGCAAGTGGACGACCTGTTGGCCAGCCTGGGCTTCTAACCCTGCATTTTTGCCAAAATTGGCTGCTAGCGCTTACCCATCAAGCGCTAGCAGCTATCATTTTTGATCAAACTCCAACCTAACGCCCCCACGGTCTTGCTCACGCAGCAGGGCTGATGCTGCTGGTGGCGACGGCGAAAAGCGGGGGGCGCCGCCCCCTTATCCACCTTTAGATTTCCAGGTCGCTCACGACAATGGCATGGCACCAGCCGTCATGCCACCATGGAATCCAGCCAAGAAAAAAGCCTCCCCGCGTCAGAGCGCAAACTGCAAAAAGCGCGCACCGACGGCCAAGGCGCGCGCTCGCGGGATCTTTCCCACCTGGCGATTTTGGGCACCGGGGCCGTCTGCATGCTGGTGCTGGCGCCCGAGCTGATGAACCGGCTGAAGCTGGCCATGAGCCAGCAATTGGCGTTCGACGCCGCCGTGGTGATGTCGCCCGGCCACATGCTCAGCCGCCTGCAGGACATGGTGAGCCTGGGCGTGATGGCCAGCGCCGTGTTTGCCATCATCACCGGGTTTGCGGCTCTGGTGTCGGCCATTGGCGCTGGCGGCTGGATCTTCAGCCTCAAGCCCATCACCCCCCAGTTCAGTCGGCTCAATCCGATCTCCGGGCTGGCCAACCTTTTTTCCAAACAGCAGATGGCCAACGTGGCCAAGATGGTGCTGCTGACCGCGATCATTTCGTATGTGGCCTGGAAGTTCCTGGGCAACAGCATTGGGCAGATGGCCATGCTGGTGCTGCAGCCCTCGCCGCTGGCCATCACCCAGGTGGCCGAATGGCTGACCTCCGGCGTGACGCTGATGCTGCTGGTGGTGTTCATGGCGGCACTCATTGATGTGCCTTTGCAGGCCTACTTCTTCAAGACGCGGCTCAAGATGTCGCACGAAGAGGTGAAGCAAGAGCACAAGGAATCGGACGGCAACCCGCACACCAAGGGCCGCATCCGCCAGAAGCAGCGCGAGATGGCCGACCGCGCCAGCGTGGGCGCTGTGCCCAAGGCCGACTTCGTGGTGATGAACCCCACCCACTATGCCGTGGCGCTCAAATACGACGACAAGACCATGAGCGCACCGCAGGTGATCTCGCGTGGCACCGACCTGACCGCCTTCCGTATCCGCGACCTGGCCAAGGAGCATGGCGTGCCCGTGCTGCAGTCGCCCATGCTGGCCCGTGCGCTGTATGCCCACGCCGAGCTGGACCAGGCGATTCCCGCCACGCTGTACACCGCCGTGGCCCAGGTGCTGGCCTATGTCTACCGGCTGAAGGCCGCGATGCGTGGTGAAGGCCGCATGCCCGATGCCCTGGTCGATCCCTACGTGCCGCCCGAACTTGATCCGCTGAACCGCACAACGGTGCAAGGTGCCCAAGCATGAACAACTCCCTGAAGTCTCTGCAGCAATGGGCGGGGTCCAACACCGGCTTCCTGCAAGGCATGTCGGCCCCGCTGCTGGTCGTGGCCATTCTGGCGCTGATGGTGCTGCCCATCCCGCCATGGATGCTCGATGCGTTCTTCACGCTCAACATCGCCGTGGCGCTGATGGTGATGATGGTGGCCGCGTACATGCTGCGGCCACTGGACTTTGCAGCCTTTCCGTCGGTGCTGCTGTTGACCACGCTGATGCGGCTGTCGCTGAACGTGGCTTCCACCCGGGTGGTGCTGCTGGAAGGCCACCAGGGCCCGGGCGCTGCGGGTGCGGTGATCGAGGCGTTTGGCCACTTCTTGATCGGCGGCAACTTTGCCGTGGGCCTGATCGTGTTTGCGATCTTGGTGGTGATCAACTTTGTGGTGATCACCAAGGGCGCAGAGCGCATTGCCGAAGTGTCGGCGCGCTTCACCCTGGACGCGATGCCCGGCAAGCAGATGGCGGTGGACGCCGACCTGAACGCCGGCCTCATCGACGAGAAAGAGGCCAAGCGCCGCCGCGCGGAAGTGTCTGAAGAGGCGAACTTCTTCGGCTCCATGGACGGCGCCTCCAAGTTCGTGCGCGGCGATGCGATCGCCGGCATTCTGATTTTGGTGATCAACATCGTGGGCGGCTTTGCCATCGGCATGCTGCAGCACGGCCTGTCTGCCGGGCAGGCCGCCGACAGCTACATCCTGCTGGCCGTGGGCGACGCGCTGGTCGCCCAGATTCCTGGCCTGCTGATTTCGGTGGCCGCCGCCATGGTGATCTCGCGCGTGGGCAAAGAACACGACATGGGCCGCCAGATCGTGGAGCAGCTCTTCATGTCGCCCCGCGTGCTGGGCGTGACCGCCGGCATCCTGGTGCTGCTGGGTCTGATCCCCGGCATGCCGCACCTGGTGTTCCTGAGCATGGGCAGCCTGCTGGGCTATGTGGCGTGGGTGCTGCATGGCCGCCAGAAGGCGCCGCCCGAAGTCGAAGCGCCACCGCCCCCGGTCAGCGACGGCGAAGCCACCTGGGACGACCTGCAGCCCGTGGACCTGCTGGGACTGGAACTGGGCTATCGCCTGATCAGCCTGGTGGACAAGAGCCGCCAGGGCGACCTGCTCACGCGCATCAAGGGCGTGCGCCGCAAGTTTGCGCAGGAAGTCGGCTTTCTGCCGCCCGCCGTGCACGTGCGCGACAACCTCGAATTGAAGCCCAGCGGCTACCGCATCACCCTGCGCGGTGTGGTGGTGGGCGAAGGCGAAGCCTTCCCCGGCATGTTCCTGGCCATCAACCCCGGTGGCATCAGCACGCCGCTGATCGGCACGCCAACCACCGACCCGGCCTTTGGCCTGCCAGCACACTGGATCGACGATCGGCAGAAGGAAGCCGCACAAATGGCCGGTTTTACGGTCGTTGATTCCGAAACCGTGATGGCCACCCATTTGTCACACTTGATGCAAGTGCAAGCCGCCAAGCTCCTCAGCCGCACAGAGACCCAGCAGCTGGTGGAACACGTGGCCAAACTGGCCCCCAAGCTCATCGAAGAAGTGGTTCCGAAAATGGTCTCCATCGCAACGTTCCAGAAGGTCCTGCAGCTGCTGCTGGAGGAGTCTGTGCACATCCGCGATATCCGCACCATCATCGAAACCCTGGCCGAACATGCAGGCAGCGTGTCGGACCCGGTGGAGCTGGCCCGCCGCGTGCGGATTGCGCTCTCGCCCGCCATCGTGCAACAGATCTACGGCCCCTCGCGCGAGCTCAATGTCATCGCCATCGAGCCCGGCTTGGAGCGCCTTTTGGTGCAGGCCCTCGGCAATGCCGCAGGCCCCGCGCTGGACCCCGGCGTGGCCGACATCCTCACGCAAAAGGCTGCCGAAGTGGCCCTCAAGCAGGAAGAAATGGGCCTGCCCGCCTGCCTGCTCGTGCCCGACCAGATCCGCAACGCCATCTCCCGCCTGGTGCGCCGCGTGGCGCCACGCCTGCAGGTGCTTGCGCACAGTGAAATCCCCGAGACCCACACCATCCGCATTGGGCCGATCCTTAAAGGTGCATCAGCATGAACATCAAACGCTTTACCGCCCCCACCTCCCGGGAGGCTCTGGCCAAGGCGCGCATGGCCTTTGGCGACGGCACACTGATTCTGTCCAACCGCCCCACTGCCAACGGCGTTGAGGTGGTGGCCACGGCGGAAGACACGCTCTCGGCCATCGATGGTGGTGGCTCCACGGGCCTGGCTGCTGCTGCCAACCCTCCCCTGCTCTCGCCCACGCCGCCGCGCGCCGCTGCGCCACGCAACAGCCAATCCGCATCGTCCGCGCCACTCGGCCGCTCGGCCGTGCAGGAAGACACCGAGCAGCTGGCCATGAGCACGCTGTCGTTTCAGGACTACGTGCGCGAGCGCATGCTGCGCCGCCGCCACGAAGCCCTGCACGGCAGCGCCGAGCCGCAGACGCTGTCGGAACGCAGCCGCGACCAGGAGCCCGACCGCGAGCGCGAGCGTGAACGCATGGCCGCCCCAGCCGTGGTGCGCCACAACCCGCTGCGCACCATTCCGATGGACATCCCGCCCGAGCCGCCCCGCCGCCGCCAGGAACCCGCAGCAAGCAGCAGCCTGGTGCAGTCCGGCAACCAGCAAAGCGTGATGAACGAACTGCACGCGATGAAGGAGCTGATCGAAGACCGCTTCAACACGCTGGCGTGGCTGGGCCAGGCGCGGCAGGACCCGATCCAGTCCAACCTGATGCTCAAGATGATCCGCGCGGGCTATTCGCCCTCGCTGGCCCGTGCCGTGCTGGAGCGCATGCCCGAAGACCTGTCCGCCGGTGAGTCCGTGCGCTGGCTCATGGAGGTGCTGGAGCGCAACCTCAAGACCGATCAGAACGACCCACCACTGTTCGAGCAGGGCGGCATCTTTGCCATGGTGGGTTCCACCGGCGTGGGCAAGACCACCACCACGGCCAAGCTGGCTGCGCTGTGCGCGCGCATCCACGGCCCTGGCAGCGTGGGCCTGATCACGCTGGACACCTACCGCGTGGGCGCCCACGAGCAGCTGCGCACCTATGGCCGCATGTTGGGCATCGTGGCGCACCTGGCGCACGACCGCGCAGCACTGCAAGACCTGCTGGGCCTGCTCAGCGGCAAGAAAATGGTGCTGATCGACACCACGGGCGTGGCCCCGCGCGACCCGCGCAAGCGCGACATGCTGGACGTGCTGGACCTTCCCAACGTGAACCGCCTGCTGGTACTCAACGCCGGCTGCCATGGCGATACGCTGGACGATGTGCTCACCGCCTTCAAGACCGACGGCTCGCAGCAGGCCATCCTCTCCAAGGTGGACGAGGCCGTGAAGCTCGGCCCCGCCATTGACGCGCTGATCCGCCACCAGATGGTGCTGCGCGGTGTGACCAACGGCCAGCGCGTGCCCGAAGACTGGGAACGCGCCGACGCACACAAGCTCATCTCCGCCTCCATGCGGTCGCCTGCCAAGTCGGCGTTCGACCCCAAGGCAGCCGACCTGAACTTCTTCTTCTCGCACTCGCCCGACACCGTGGCAGACAGGGGGCTGGTTGATGCTTGATATCGGATTTCACCAGGCCGCCGGCCTGCACAGCTTCACGCCCCAGGCCGAACTGCGCGTGGTGGCCGTGGCCAGCCAGGGCAACAGCGCCACGGGCCTGGAAGCCCTGTGGCAGATCTGCGCCAGCCTGCAGCGCCTGGGCTACCCTGTGGTGGTGCTGGACGGCACCGCGCAAGAAACCGACGACTGCCCCGGCCTGCTGCACCTGCTGCAGCAAACCTCGTGGCGCGATGGCGTACAGCTCAACCTGGGCGCCACCGCCTCGTCGCTGGCGGTGATTCCCGCAGCCCGCGGCATGCAGCGCATGGGCCGCGAGGCGGACCGCAGCGATGCGGCGCCGCTGCACAGCCTGCTGCCGTATTTCAGAACCTACGGCCTGGTGGTGCTGCACGCCCCGGCCACCACACTGGGCCCGCTGCTCACGCACACGGCCACCGTGCCGCTGGTGGTGATGGGTGAAGGCGCTGCGGGCGTGATGAGCAGCTACAAAAGCCTCAAGCAGATCGCGCTGCACACCGGCCTGCCCTGCATGGTCGCTGCGCTGCTGCGCGGCATGGGGGCGGCCGAGCGACGCAAGACGCAGGCGGCCTTGCTCACGCTGCAAGGCTGTGCGGAACGCCACCTGGGCGGCCCGCTGCGCACGACCACCATCGCCACCCAGAGCCCCCAGGACCTGCAGCGCCTGGCCTTGCAACTGCTGGAGAATGCGGGCACCATCAGTGAATCGCTGACAGCACTGCCTTCTTACGGCCCCAAGGGCACCCCCGCACACATTGTTCGGAGCCATTGACGTTCTTCCAGTGCATTCAACGTTTTCTATGTACACCGCCAAAGGCCAGCTTGATCGTGACGCGATGATTCGCCAGCATGTTCCGCTGGTCCGCAGGATCGCGCACCACATGATCGCCAAGCTGCCGCCCAATGTGGAGCTGGACGATCTGATCCAGGTCGGCATGATGGGCCTGGCAGAAGCCCTGTCGCGCTACGAAGTGGCCCAGGGTGTGCAGTTTGAAACCTTCGCCACCCAGCGCATCCGAGGCGCCATGCTCGACGAACTGCGCGAGGGCGACTGGATGAGCCGCAGCTCGCGCAAGAGCCAGAAAGACATCGAGCACGCCGTGCAGCGCCTGGAGCAAAAGCTCAGCCGCAGTCCGCTGGAATCGGAAATCGCGAACGAAATGGGCCTGAGTCTGGCCGACTACCAAAGCCTGCTGGGCAAGGTGCGCGGCACGCAGCTGGTGTACCTGGAGGACATGACCCATGGCAACGAAGACGACGACGGTTTTCTGGACCGCCACGTGGCCGATGCCGACGCCGACCCGCTGGAACTGTTGCGCGACCAGCGGCTGAAGATGTCCCTCGTCAACGCCATCAAGAGCCTGCCCGAACGCGAGCAGCACATCATGGGCATGTACTACGAACATGACATGAACCTCAAGGAAATCGCCGCCGTGCTGGGCGTGACCGAGTCGCGCGTGTGCCAGTTGCACAGCCAGTCCATCGCCCGCTTGCGGGCCAAGATGCGCGCGCATTAAGAAGCCCCCCTGAGTCGCCTGCGGCGCCTTCCCACAGGGGGGGACGCCACCGGTGGACTGGCAAAGCCAGCTCCACGGTGGCACTGAGTTGGGTTGTGCCGGTTTCGACGCGAGTGCCCTGGCTGCAGAGGGGTTTTGCTATACAAAAAAGAGCTGCTAGCGCTGGATGATCAACGGATTCAGATGTTTTTCACCTGAAACCCTTGTATATCAAGCGCTAGCAGCTCTTTTTTCAGGAGCACCGCTGCAAAACAACCGACGGGGGCTAACCAACGGCCTTGTAGATGCGTGCCGCGCCATTGCCGGGGCGCGCGCCATAGGTGCTGGAATCCGTGGGTGGCAGCACGGTGGCCACCTGGCGGTCGGTCAAGGCGGCCACGCGGGCCAGGTTGTCGCGCTGCATGGCGACATTGGCGCTGACGGCTTGCAGGCGCTGGGCCAGCGTGGGGGGCAGGGAGGTGGGGTCGGTGCCAGCCAGCACCTGGGCCAGGTCGGCGGCGGCGTTGCGCAGATCGGCGCCGCACCGCTCCAGCGCGGGCGCGTCGGTGGCCAGCAAGGCGGCCGACACGGCTTCTACGTGTTTTTCCACATGGCTCAGGGCGGTTTCCAGATCCATGCGCGGGCTTCAGAAATGGTTCAGTGAGGACGAAAACAAGGCGGTATCAGCCGCGCGAGCGCGCCAGGATCTCCTGGGCGTTGGAAAGCATCTTGTCGGCAATGGCGTCGGCATCCACCGAAAACGTGCCGTTTTCAATGGCCGTGCGCACGGCCTTGACCTTGCTCGCGTCGAAATCGCCCGAAGTGCGGGTGGCTGGATCAAAGCCGCGGACGGAGCTGGACACCGTGACAGGCACACCGGCGGCCGACGCGGCCACGGCGTCTTTGGCGGCTCCTTCAGCGGGGGCTGCGGCGGGGCTCTTGGCGGGCTTTGACAGCCCGGTTTGTGCCAGCGCAGCCGGGAGTTCCGGTTTTTGTCCTATCTTCATCGCTCTCTCCACTGCCCCGCATGGAGTGGGGCACAGTAGCAATGTTTTCGACGCATTTGCCGTGGACTTTAGCCATTTATCGCCACGGCGTCATCAAAGTGCGACCTCCACCGTTCCATCGGCACCCACAATTCCAGCAACGATTCGGCCATTACCCATGCGGATGCGCACAGTATCGCCAGCGCCTGCGGCCGCCAGGGCCTGGCCTGCGGAGGTGACCGCATAGCCCGGGCCCTGCGCCACCACCTTCACCTGGGCTCCCGCACGGAACAACTGGGGCGCGCGCACCATGTTCTGGCGCAGCGCCTGGCCGGCCACCAACTGGCGGGAGGCCACCTGCCCCACCCAGAGCTCGGGGTTGGCCACCACGGCATGGGTTTCGGCCGCCCAGTCCACTTCGGCCTGCGTGGCATCGTCGGCGGTCAGCACCGCGCCGGGGGCCACGTTGCTGGTCAGCACCCAGGCGGGCCCATAGGCTTTCACGGTGACGGGCAGGAACACGTTCCACGCCGTGGCCCCCTGCACGCAGCGCAGGCCCAGCCGGGTGCGGCCCCACAGCCGGGCGCCCACGGGCAGATACGGCTCCACCCGCGCGCAGGGCGCCAGGCGCAGGCGTGAATCGAGCGCGCCCACGCTGACTTCCATGCGCAGCGGCATTCCCGCAGCCTGGTTGCGCGAGACCGCGTCGTCCAGCCAACGCTGGGTGATGGGGGCAAGGTCCACGGCAGGGTCTGCGGCTGCTTCCTGGGCAGCGGCGGGGCCGGCCAAAGCGGCGGCACACATCGCCAACAGGGCCACGACGCCACAAAGCAGTGGGCGGGCAGCGCCACTGCCAGTGGCGGCACGGCGCAGGAAAACATCGGGGAAGTAACGAGAGCGCATGGCAGGCCTCCTGGGCGTGCATCCCGGCTGCCACCGGGCGAAGGTTTGGGAGGGGGCGGGCGTGTCTATGGGCAGGGCAGATGCCATTCGACCCCTGAAACTATAGGCCGCTGCCCACCGCGCAAAGCCCAAAACTGCGCACCGATTTCCGCGTTCTTCGCGCTTTAGAAAAAAACCGCGGTTTCCATAATCAAGCCACGCCGGAAAGCGCCCTGAGGCTGCTGACCGACGCCTTTGCAACCCCACGGCGTGAGGCAACCATGCTTGACAAGATGACCAACCGGCTGGACTTCCACGGCACCGCACTGATCCTGCGGGCCGAGCGCCAGCGCGCCATCGCCAGCAACATCGCCAACGCCGACACGCCGGGCTATGTGGCCCGCGATTTCAAGTTCAGCGATGCGCTGAGCGAGGCCACAGCCACCCGCAGCTCGGGCACCGATGGCACCGGCAGCACCTCCGGGGTCACACGCCAGCTTCTGGCGGGCGTGGTGGGCACCGCAGGCGCCACCGACCCGCGCCACATCCCTGTGCCCGTCACGCGCAGCGGCGGCTCCACCCTCGACGCCCGCGGCACGCTGGGCTATGCCGTGCAGACGCAGCCCGCGCTGGACGGCAACTCGGTGGACATGAACCGCGAGCGCGCCAATTTTGCCGACAACGCCGTGCGCTATGAGGCCACGCTGCGCTTCATCAACGGCAACGCCAAGACCATGCTCAGCGCCATCCAGGGCCAGTAAACAAGCAGCCCGCGCAGCCAGAAAGCGAGATCCGCCCATGTCCATGTTCTCCATCTTCAACGTCTCCGGCAGCGCCATCAGCGCGCAGTCGCAGCGGCTCAATGTGGTGGCCAGCAACCTGGCCAACGTCGACGCCGTGGCCGGGCCCGATGGTCAGGCATACAAGGCGCGGCAGGTGGTTTTCCAGACCGAGCCCATGGGCGCCGACAGCTCTGCGGGTGTGCGCGTGACCGGCGTGTCCGAAAGCAACGCACCCGGCCGCCGTGTGCACGACCCCAGCCACCCCTCGGCCGATGCACAGGGCTACGTCAACCATTCCAACGTCAACGCGGTGGAGGAGATGGTCAACATGATCTCTGCCTCGCGCTCGTACCAGAACAACGTCGAGGTCATGAACACGGCCAAGACGCTGCTCCTCAAGACCCTGCAGATGGGTCAGTAAGCACCGAAGGCCCGCCATGATCCTCAACCCCATCGGCTCCACAGCCACCGTCAATTCCGGCGCATCCGCCAACGCCTCCACCGACCCGGCGGCCATGCAGGACCGCTTCCTCAAGCTGCTGGTGGCGCAGTTGAACAACCAGGACCCGATGAACCCCCTGGACAACGCGCAAATGACCACGCAGATGGCGCAGATCAACACGGTGACGGGCATCCAGACGCTGAACCTCTCCATGCAGACCATGGCCGAGCAGTTCACCACGCTGCAGACGCTGCAGGGCATCTCGATGATCGGCCGCTCCGTGTTTGCGGAAGGCAACCGCATGAACTTCGAGGACGACGTGGGCAAGGGCACTTTCGAGATCGCCGGTGCCGCCACCAATGTCAAGGTGGAAGTCGTCACGCCGGGCGGTGTGGTGGTGGGTACCGTGGACATGGGCGCGCAAGAACAAGGCCGCCACACCTTTGAATGGGATGCCAGCAAATACAGCGGCAACACCAGCGACCTGCGCTTCCGCGTCACCGCCAGCAACGGCGACGGCGAGGTCAAGGCCACGACGCTCACGCAGTCCAAGGTGACCGCCACCGGCTCCAATGCGGGCGCGCTGACCCTCACGCTGGAAAACGGCGACACCGTCAACTACTCCAACATCCGCGGCGTCCTCTGAACGCGGCGTACCGACCTTTCCCACCCATTCACGCCACCAGGAGAACACCATGGGTTTCCAGCAAGGCCTCTCCGGCCTCAATGCCTCGGCCAAGAACCTCGACGTCATTGGCCACAACATCGCCAACGCGAACACCACGGGCTTCAAGGCCTCGCGCACGGAATTCGCGGCCATGGTGGCATCGGCCATCGGCAGCGCCAGCGGCAAGAACTCCGGCATTGGCGTGGAGGTGTCCGCCATCTCCCAGCAGTTCAACCAGGGCAACCTCACCGTGACCGGCAACAGCCTCGATGTGGCCATCAACGGCAACGGCTTCTTCATGCTGCAGATGCCCGACGGTTCGCGCGCCTACACACGGGCTGGCGACTTCAAGCTCGACACCATGGGCAACGTGATCTCCAACAGCGGCGGCCAGGTCATGGGCTACCCCACCGACCCCACCACGGGCGTGCGCACCTCCAGCACGGCAGTGCCTTTGACGTTCCCGACGTCGGCGCCCATCCCGGCCAAGCAGACCACCACCATCACTGCGGCGTTCAATCTGGATGCCCGTGCGCCCGACGCGGCCGGCAACCCCACGGCCACCCCGCCCGTTCCAGCCACGCCACGCTCGACCTATGGCACCTCGCTCAACGTGTACGACAGCCAGGGCGTGGCCAAGCCCGTGAGCCTGTACTTTGAGAAGAACGGCGCCAACACCTGGGACGTGTACACCGAGCTGGACGACCCCACGGCCACGCCGCCCGTGGTGGCCACACCGATCGGCCAGATCACGTTCGACAACAACGGCAAGATCGTCGGCCCCGCCGCCACACCCCCGGCGACCGGCTTCAACCTGCCGCTCACCATCACCCCCACGCCGCCCAACCCCAACAACCTGCCGACCTACTCGGTGGAACTGAACCTGGACGGCGTGACCCAGTTCGGCACCAAGTTCGCCGTGTCCGAACTCACGCAGGACGGCTACACCTCGGGCCAGCTCACGGGCATCAACGTCGGCAACGACGGCGTCATCCTGACCCGTTATTCCAACGGCGTAACCCGGGCCGAAGGCCAGGTGGCCTTGGCGAGCTTTCGCAACACCCAAGGCCTGGCCGCCGTCGGCGGCAACAACTGGGTGGAAACCTACGAATCGGGCCAACCGGTGTACGGCGCACCCACCGACGGCAGCTTCGGCTCGCTGCGCTCGGGCGCGCTGGAAGACTCCAACGTGGACCTGACCGCCGAGCTGGTGAACATGATGACCGCCCAACGCGCCTACCAGGCCAATGCGCAAACCATCAAGACCCAAGACCAGGTGATGTCCACCCTGGTGAACCTGCGTTGATCGTTGATCACCCACGCGCTGATTCCAAGCCAAATTAGCCTCTAGCGCTTGCCCATCAACCGCCACCAGCTATCAAAAAAGAAGCACACGGAGTAACCTGCCATGGACCGCATCATCTACACATCGATGACGGGCGCGAACGCTGCCGCCCACCGGCAGGCCGTGTTGTCCAACAACCTGGCCAACGTGTCCACCAACGGCTTTCGGGCCGAGATGTCCACGTTCCGCTCGGTGCCCATCCAGGGCGATGGCGCCAAGACCCGCGTGTTCGCGCTAGAGGCCACCTCGGGCCACGTGAACACGCCCGGCCCCGTGCAGCGCACCGGCCGCAACCTCGACGCCATGGCCATGGGCAATGCCTGGTTTGCCGTGCAGGGGCTGGATGGCACCGAGGCCTACACGCGCGCCGGTATTTTTCAAGTGTCTGCCCAAGGGCAGTTGCTCACGCCCACCGGGCTGCCCGTGCTGTCGGACGGCGGTGCGCCCATTGACGTGCCGCCCGGCGCAGAGATCACCCTGGGCTCGGACGGCACGGTGACTGCCAAGGTGGCAGGCCAGGCCGCCCAGCCTGTGGGCCGCCTGAAGCTGGCCACGCCCACGGCGGAAGACCCGCTCAAGCGCGGCGACGACGGGCTGTTCCGCGCCGCCTCGGGCGAGCCGATTCCGAGCGACGCCAACGCCCGCATGCTTGCGGGCGCTGTCGAGGGCTCCAACGTGAACCCGGTGGAGTGCATGGTGGGCATGATCGCCGCCTCGCGCCAGTTCGAGCAGCAGATCAAGCTGCTGCAGACCGCCGAAACCGCCGACAAGGCCGCCAGCCAGCTGCTGAGCATGAACGGCTGATGCCGCACCACCGCAGCCGTACCCGCCATAAGGAAGAAGCACCATGATCAACTCCCTCTGGATCGCCAAGACCGGCATGTCTGCCCAGCAGACGCAGCTCGACGTCATCTCGCACAACCTGGCCAACGTCTCCACCACCGGCTTCAAGCGCAACAACGCGGTGTTTGAAGACCTGATCTACCAGAACCTGCGCCAGGTGGGCGCCAACAACGACGAGCAAAACCAGCTGCCCACCGGCCTGCACCTGGGCCTGGGCGTGCGCACGGTGGCCACCAGCCGCAACTTCGTGCAGGGCAGCCTGCAGGAGTCGAAGAACAGCCTGGACGTGGCCATCAACGGCAACGGCTTCTTTGAAGTGACCATGCCCGACGGCACGATTGGCTACACGCGCGATGGCTCGTTCCAGATCGACGCGCAGGGCCGCATGGTCACCTCCAGCGGCCTGCCCGTGGCCAATGGCATCACGGTGCCCGCCAATGCCACCAGCATCAGCATCAGCACCGAAGGCGCTGTGTCGGCCATCGTGCCCGGCAACACGCAGCCCCAGCCGCTGGGCAATCTGGCCATGTCCAGCTTCGTGAACACCGCGGGGCTGGAGCCCATCGGCCAGAACCTGTTCAAGGAATCGGCCGCGTCAGGCCAGCCCCAGCAGGGCACGCCTGGCACCAACGGGCTGGGCTACATCCGCCAGGGTTTTCTGGAAGCGTCCAACGTGAACGTGGTGGAAGAGCTGGTGACCATGATCCAGACCCAACGCGCCTACGAAATGAATTCCAAGGCCATCCAGACCTCCGACCAGATGCTGGCCAAGCTGGCGCAGCTGTAACCGCACATCCCGGGATGACTGCCATGAAGACCTTTTTCCGCCGCCTGTGTGCCCACACCGCCGCACTGGGTGCCGCCGCCCTCAGTGCAGGCTGCGCCAGCCTGTCTCCGCCGCCGCCAGTGGACATCCTGCCCACCACGCCGCCGCCGCTGGCTGCCGCCCCGCGCACGCCGCCGCCTGTCACGGGCGGCCTGTTCCACACGGCCAGCTACCGGCCCGCGTTCGAAGACCGCCGCGCGCGCCTGGTGGGCGACAGCGTCACGATCCAGATCGTCGAGAACGTAACGGCCAGCCAGAAGTCGTCCTCCACGGTGGACCGCACCTCCGAAATCTCGGCGGGTGTGACCGCCCTGCCCTTCGCAAAGAAGACCTTCACCGACAAGCTCGGCGTCGGCGCCAACTCGGGCAACACGTTTGCCGGCAAGGGCGGCACCGAAAGCGCCAATACCTTCCAGGGCTCCATCACCGCCACCGTGGTGGATGTGCTGCCCAACGGCCACCTGATCGTGGCGGGCGAAAAGCAGATCGGCGTGAACCAGAACGTGGACGTGCTGCGCTTCTCGGGCACCATCGACCCGCGCGCGCTGCAGCCGGGCAGCATCATCACGTCCACCCAGGTGGCCAATGTGCGCGTGGAATCGCGCGGCCGCGGTGCGCAGAACGAGGCGCAGGTCATGGGCTGGATGGGGCGGTTCTTCAACACCATCACGCCGTTCTAGAGAAGCACCCCCTGAGGCGCTTCGCGCCTTCCCCCTCTCTCTGCGCGCTGCGCGCTATGGGAGGGGGACGCAGCCAGCGCGGCGGGGCGGCCCTTGCGCGGCTGCCTTGGCCTGGGCCGCGCCTGTGCGTCGTCATTGCAGCATTCAAAAATGATAGCTTGCAGCGCTTGTCCAGCAAGCGTCAGAGGCTGATTTCATTCAAATTCTCTTTCCCCATTTGGCACTCTGCACAAGTGCCGCAATAAGCCGGTGAACCCGCTTCTTTTTGGGTTTTAGTTTCCCGCGGTGCCGCCCACAATCGGTGGCATGAAAGCCTTGTCTCCCACCTTTTTTCAACGCCGTCTCCGCGCCCTGTGGCTGCCGTTGGCGGTGATGGTGGCTGCCGTTGCGGCCACGCCCGCCCATGCCTTGCGCATCAAGGAAGTGGCCGCCGTGCAGGGCGTGCGCACCAACCAGCTCACGGGCTATGGCCTGGTGGTGGGCCTGGACGGCACGGGCGACCAGACGACGCAGATGCCCTACACCACGCAGGCCATGTCCAACTACCTGCAGCAGATGGGCATCAGCCTGCCGCCCAGCGCGGCAGGGCAGCTGCAGCTCAAGAACGTGGCGGCCGTGATCGTCACGGCGCAACTGCCGGCCTTTGCACAGCCCGGCCAGATGATCGACGTGAACGTATCGTCCATGGGCAATGCGAAATCGCTCAAGGGCGGCACGCTGATCACTACGCCGCTGCGCGGTGCCGATGGCGAGATCTACGCACTGGCCCAGGGCAACATGGTGGTGGGTGGTGCCGGCGCCTCGGCTGGCGGCAGCAAGGTACAGATCAACCACCTGAGCGCTGGCCGCATTCCGCAGGGCGCGCAGGTGGAGCGCGCGGTGCCCACGCCGCTGAACGAGGGCGACACCATCACGCTGGGGCTGAACGCCTCGGACTTCCAGACCGCACGCCGCGTGGCGCAGGCCATCAACGGCAAGCTGGGCAACGGCCTGGCCACGGCACTGGACGGCCGCACCGTGCAGGTGCGCGCGCCGCAGGACCCTGGCGCGCGCGTGGGCTTCATTGCCGACCTGGAAGAGCTGGCGCTGGAGACGTCCGCACCTTCGGCCAAGGTAGTCATCAACGCACGCACCGGCTCGGTGGTGCTGAACCAGGCCGTGACGCTGGGCCCCTGCGCCATTGCGCACGGCAACCTGTCCATCACCATCAGTTCCACGCCTGTGGTCAGCCAGCCCAATCCGCTGTCTCAGGGCCAAACCGTGGTCACGCAAAAGAGCGAGATCACCATCAACCAGGAACCCGGCAACGTGATCCAGATGCCGCCCTCGCCGCAGCTGGCCGACGTGGTGCGCGCGCTGAACTCGCTGGGCGCCACGCCGGGCGATCTGCTGGCCATCCTGCAGGCCATCAAGGCCGCCGGCGCGCTGAACGCCGAGCTGGAAGTCATCTGACCGGGAGGCGGACCCATGGCCATCAACCTGCCCTCTTCCTCGCCGACTGCCAGCACGTCCAACGCGCTGGCCGTGGACATCCGCTCGCTGAACGCGCTCAAGTACGAGGCAGGCACCGGCAACAATGCCCAGGTCACGCGCGAGGCAGCCAAGCAGTTCGAGTCGCTGTTCATGCGCGAGCTGATCAAGAGCATGCGCGAGGCCACCATGAAATCGGGCCTCATGGACGGCGAGCAGGGCAACCTGGGCCAGGACCTGCTGGACCAGCAGCTCTCGGTCAACATGTCGGGCCTGCAGGGCGGGCTGTCCGAAGCCATTGCCCGCCAGCTCTCGCGCCAGATGGGCGGTGCCGCAGACGCCGAGTTCTCCGTGCCTTCCACGTTGAGCCTGGGGCAACGCTTCAACCTGCCCCGCACGGCCACGCCCGACACCCAACCCAGCGACACCACCGCCCCCGTGCCCAAGGGCCGCGAGGGGTTTGTGCAGCACCTCTCCGGCACGGCCGAGCGTGTGGCGCAGGAAAGCGGCATCCCCGCCAGCTTCATGCTGGGCCAGGCCGGGCATGAAACCGGCTGGGGCAAGAGCGAGATCCGCAACAAGGATGGCTCCACGTCATACAACCTGTTCGGCATCAAGGCCACCAAGGGCTGGACGGGCAAGGTGGCCGAGATCACCACCACCGAATACATCAACGGAACGCCCCGCAAGGTGACGGCCAAGTTCCGCGCCTACGACTCGTACGAAGAGTCCTTCCGCGACTACGCCCGCCTGATCACCGAGAACCCCCGCTACGAAAAAGCCCAGGCCACGGCCAAGACCGGCTCGGCCGTCGCCTACGCCGCCGAACTGCAAAAGGCGGGCTACGCCACAGACCCCGAATACGCCAAGAAGCTCAGCGGCGCCATCAACAGCGCGCTGCGCACGCAGCGTGCCCAAGCATGAGAACGCGAGGTAAGCCATGAGCCTGCTCAACGTCGGCGCCCGCGCCCTGCTGGCCAACCAGGTCGCCCTGCAAACCACGGGGCACAACATCGCTAACGTCAGTGTGGCCGGCTACTCGCGCCAAAGCGTGGTCATGCAGACCGTGCAGGGCCAGTTCACCGGCTCCGGCTACATCGGCAACGGGGTGGATGTGACCACCATCCTGCGCAACCACAACGAGCTGCTGACCCGCCAGGCCGCCGCCGCGCAGTCGGTGCAGTCGGCCGATGTGACCCGCGCCGAGCGCATGACGCAGATGCAGGACGTGTTCAGCGGTGGCACCAGCGGCTTGGGCGCATCCATCACCGACATGCTCAACTCGCTGTCGAGCGTGGTGGCCTCGCCCTCCGACATGACGGCGCGCAACGTCACGCTCACGCGCATGGACGAAATGGCCGCCCGCATGCGCTCTGCGGCCGAGCAGTTGCAAGAGCTGCAGTATTCGGTCAACGAGCAGCTTCAAAACAACGTCACCCGCGTCAACGACCTCGCCAAAAGCATCGCGGGCGTGAACGAGCAGATCGCGCGTGTGCAAGGCAACGGCCAAAGCCCCAATGATCTGCTGGACCAACGTGACCAGCTCATCCGCGAACTCAACCGGTATGTGCAGACCACGCAGATCCCTGCCAGCGACGGCACGGTGGGCATCTTTGTGGGCGGCAGCCAGGCGCTGGTGCTGGGCACCACGGCCGCCACGCTGTCGGTGGATGAATCGCAGATGTTCCCCGGCAGCGGCCAGACGCGCCTGTTCTTCAACCGCCCCGGCGCCGCGCCGGTGGAGATGAACGAAAGCATGCTGGGCGGCGGCGAGGTGACGGGCCTGCTGCGGTTTTCCAACAACGACCTGGCCGAAGGCCGCAATCTGCTGGGCCGCATGGCGTTGGCCATTGGTTCCACGCTGAACCAACAGCAGTCGCTGGGCCTGACGCTGGACGGCCAGCCTGGCAAGCCGCTGTTTTCCATGCCGACCAGCGTGTCGGGCTATACGCAGGGCACCGCCGTGGGCAGCATTGACCTGTCCAACGCCGCCACGCTGTCGCCCAACCAGTTTGCTGCGTCCGACTACGAAGTGCGCTTCACCACGCCGCCCGGCGGCCAGATCATTCGCCTCTCGGACGGCAAGACCACCAACGTGGCCAACCTCACCGCGGCTGGCGGCACGATGGTGGACGGCCTGACTTTCGAGTTCACCACCGCGGGCGCCGCCAACGAGCGTGTGCTGTTCAAGCCGTTCGCCTCCGCGGCCGCCAACATCCAGGCGCTGGTGTATTCGCCGCGCGACCTGGCGGCCGCCAACCCCGTCAACGCGGCCATGGGCAAAAACAATGGCGGCACGCTGCAGCTGGCCGCACTGTCGGCCACGGGCCAGCCCAACCCACCCGGCCTGGTGCTACCACCCAATGGCGACACGGCCACACCGCCCACCTTCCCCGGCGGCATTGAACTGCGGTTTACCGCAGGCCCGCCCACCACCTACGACGTGATCAACAACGGCAGCGCCCCGCCCACCACCGTGGCCACGGGCCAGCCTTTTACGGCGGGCGAGCCCATCACCATCGACGGCTGGTCCATCACCTTGCAGGGCACGCCCAAGACCGGCGACACCGTCTCCATCGGCAACGCACTGGACCCGCAGTACGGCGACATCTACACGCGCGACGCCGGCAACGCCAAGGCGCTGATGAACCTGCGCGACGCGAAGATGTTCGACCAGGCCACGCTGAGCGACGGCTACGCCGGCCTGATGGCCCAGGTGGGCACGCGCGCGCAAAGTGCGCTGTACGCCGCCGACCTCTCCAGCACCATCGCCAGCAACCTGGAGTCGGACCGCACCGCGGTCTCCGGCGTGAACCTGGACGAAGAGGCTGCGAAGCTGATCCAATACCAGCAGGCTTACCAAGCCTCGGCCAAGATGCTGCAGATCGCGCAGAACATCTTCGACAACCTCATCCAGACCATGGGCCGCTGAAAGGGACCGACATGAGCAGCTCCTTCTACCGCGTGAGCACCGCCAATATGTACGACAACACGCTGCGCAATCTGAACGCGCGGCAGAAGTCGCTGGTGGACCTGCAGGAGAACCTCACCACCGGCAAGCGCGTGGTGCGCCCCAGCGACGATCCCGTGGCGGCCGCGCAGGCCGAACGCGCGCAGACACGCCTGTCGCGCAACGAGACCGATGTGCGGGCGCTCAACATGCAGCGCAATTCCATGGCGTTGGCCGAGTCCACGCTGGGCGAAGCAGGCGATGCGATGCAGGAGTTCCGCGCGCTGGTGGTCAATGCGGGCAACGGCGCCTACACCCAGACCGAGCGCGACGCCATTGCCCAGCAACTGGTGAGCCTGCGCGACCAGATCTTCAGCTATGCCAACCGCAAGGATTCCAACGGCCTGCCACTGTTCCAGGCGCTGGGCAGCGCGGAGCAACCGATCTCGGGTCAGTTGGCCTTTGTGGGCCTGCCCGGCCAGGTGGCCAGCGGCGCCACCAACATCGCCAACGTGCTGGACGGTTTTGCCGCCTGGACCAACGTGCCCACCGGCAACGGCGTGTTCACGGTGGATGTGAACCCCGCCAACCAGGGCAAGGCCTGGGCGGATGTGGGGCAGGTCACAGACCCGTCCACCTTCGCGGCCAGCACGGTGGACAACTACCGCATCGTGTTCAGCGGCACCGCGGATGCACCCACCTACGATGTGCAGGACGTTGCCACGGGCCTTTCGGTGCTGCCTGCCGCGCCGCCGCCCCCGCTGGCTTTCCCGGTCAGCGACACCACCACCTCCAAGCCCGTCACCATTTCGTTCGACGGCATCTCCATCGGCATCAGCGGCAAGCCCGCCCCTGGCGATGAGTTCACCGTGGCCCGCAACAGCGCAGACCCCGACACGCGCTCCAATGTGTTTCAGGTGATGGACAACGTCATCGCGGCGATCCGCAATGGCAGCAAACCCGACGGCAGCACGGCCTCGGGCCAGCTGACCCATGCCCTCACCCGCGGACTGGCCGAGATCGACGCTGGCATGAACCGGATGCAGGCGGCACGTGGCTTTGCGGGCGACCTGCTCAACCGCGCAGACCGCATCGAAAACGACCTGGGCACCCGCTCTGTGCAGCTCGAAGCCGACCGCTCGCGGGCGGAAGATCTGGATATGATCCAGGGGATTTCCGACTTCCAGAACCAGCAAATTGGCTATGAGGCCGCCCTCAAGTCGTATGCCCAGGTTCAAAAGCTGTCGCTGTTCAACTTCATCAGTTAATGAGGCGGGCGGGCCCACGCCACGTGCGCAGGGCGGGCCACCGGCACCGCCACCACGAGACAACGCCTGAGAGCACATGGTCCAATCTGTCCTTGGCAGCCTGATACTGGGCTACCGCCCCCTCTGGAACCGTGCCCGCAAGCTGGCCGCGATCCAGCTCTACGCCCACAACGAGGCCACCGCCGTGGTCGATGCAGCCCATCTGCTGCGCACGCTGCAAGAGCTGTGGTCGGCCAGTTCGCCGCCGCTGCTCATCTCCGCCCAGTCGCGCCAGCTGCTGTGCGACCTGCTGGAACACGCCCCGCGCGGCTCACCGTGGATCGAGGTGCGCGGCGACTGGTTGTCCGATTCGGCCATCTACACCCGCGTGAAGGCAGCACACCAGCGCGGCCTGAAACTGGTCTGGCGCGGCGACATCGCCAAGCTGCCCGAAGCCGAGATTGCGCGCTGCTTTGACAACAGCCTGTTGACCCTCAGCCCCGAAGCCGCCGTAGCAGCCCTCAAGACCGCCCCCGCCCGGCCGGGCACCGCGGCCAATGCCGCGCGCCCCGCCAGCCCGGTGTTGGCAGGCCAGATGTACGAAGGCGTTGCCAGCCGGGCACTCATGGAGCATTGCCTGGACCAGAACAACGCCCTGGCGCTGGCGGGCTGGCCTGCGGAAGACGTGCTTTACAGCCTGCGCCACAGCCCGCAGCAGCCTTCGCACGCCGTGATCTTCAAACTGATGAAGTCCATCGACGCGGAAGAGTCACTGGAGACGTTCGAAGCCATCATGGGCGAAGACCCGCTGCTGGCCTACCGTTTCATGGTCTATACCAACTCGGCCGCACTGGGGCTTCGCACCGGCATCGATTCGCTGCGCCGCGGGCTGGTGATGATGGGGTATGGCTCCATCAAGCGTTGGCTGTCCGACCAGTTGCCGCATGCCAGCACCGACCCGAACATGCAGCCGGTGCGCGAGACCATGCTGATCCGTGCCAACCTGATGGCCCACCTGCTGAACGCCGGCATCGAGAACGACCTGCGGCGCGAAATCTACCTGTGTGGCCTGCTGTCGCGCCTGGACGAGCTGCTGGGCGAACCCTTGGGCACCATCCTGCGCCGACTGCCACTGTCCGAACGCATCTACGACGCGACCGTGCTGGGCACCGGCCCCTATGCCAGTGGCCTGCAGATGGCCTGCGCGCTGGAGACAGACGATGCCAGTGCCATCCGCCAACTGTGCGAGACGCACGAGATGGCGCTGGAAGAAGTCAACCGCGCATTGCTGCGCGTATTGGCGGATCTGGAAGTGGAGCGCAAGGCTTAGTTTTTAAGCCTTTTTGGCCTCTAGCGCTTACCCATCAAGCGCTGACAGCTATCTTTTCAGGAGTTCATGCTCCGCCCCGTTCAGCGCCCCTGCTCCGCGCGCACCCGCTGGAAAACCCGCCAGAACGCAGCGTCCTGGGTGGTCGCAAAGTTGATGCGCATCAGCGTGCTGGGCTTGCGCTCGGCGTGAAAGAGCGCCCCCGGCGCCAGGAGGTAGCCCTCGTCCAGCATGCGCTGCGCCAGCGCGTCGGTGTCCACACCGGTATCCACCCAGCCAAACAGGCCCACGGGCTCGGCCGCGAAGGTGCAGCCCGCGCCCAGGGCCAGTTTCACGCTGCGCGCACGGGCCGCATCGAGCCGGGTGCGGATGCGCTCGGCATGGCGGCGCAACTGGCCCTGCTCAATGCACAGCGCCAGGGCTTTCTCCAGCAGGGCCGGTGTGGTCAGCGTGGCCAGCAGCTTGGTGTCCAGCAGTTGCTCGATCAGCGATGGCGGCGCGGCCAGGAAGCCAATGCGCCAGTTGGGCGCGAGGATCTTGGCGAACCCGCTCACGTAGATGGTGCGCGATAGGCCGTCCAGCGCCGTGAGGCGTGTGGCGTGCTCGGGCGCGATGTGGCTGTAGGTGTCGTCTTCCACCACGTGGAAGTTGTGCTGGTTGGCCAGCTGCAGGATGCGGTGCGCGCTGCCCGGCGAAAGGCAATACCCCGTGGGGTTGTGGAACACGCTCACGCTCACGTAGAGCTTGGGTTTGTGCACCTCGCAGTACTTGGCCATCACCTCCAGGTCCGGCCCGTCGGCGCGGCGCGGCACGGGCAGGATGTGCATGCCCAAGGCGGCCAGGCGCGCAAACTCCACGGCCCAGCCGGGCTCCTCCACCATCACCGGGTCGCCCGGGCGCAGCAGGGTGCGGCTCACGATGTCGAGCGCGTGCGTGGCGCCCACGGTGGTGATGATGTGCTCGGGCGCGGTGTGCACATTGAGCGTGGCCAGCTTCTTGGCCAGCAGCCGGCGCAGGCCCGCGTCGCCCAGGGGTTCGCCGTACTGCAGCGAAAAGTCCTGCAGGCTGCGCGAACTGGTCACCTTGCGCACGGCCGCGGGCATGAAAGTGGACTCCAGCCAGTCCGGCGGAAACACGCCCATGCCTGGCTGGGGTTTGTCGCTGACCTTGTGGAACATGCCGCGTATCAGCGCGGTGGCGTTGACGGGCGACACCCCTCTGCGCCCTGCGGCCCGCGCGGCAAACCAGTGGGCCGTGCTCCAGTTGGCGGCAGCGCTCTCCAGCGCCGGGTCTGCGGGGCGGGTGTCCGCATCGTCGGCAGCGTGGGCCGCGCGGCCACTCTCGCGCACAAAGAAGCCCCGGTTCTTGCGCGCTTCGACCAACCCCTGGGCCAGCAGTTGGTCGTAGGCCGCCACCACGGTGGACGGGCTGACCCCGGTTTGCTGCGCGCACTGGCGCACCGACGGCAGGCGCGCGCCCGGCGCCAGCAGGCGGTTGCGGATGCGCTCGGAGATCCGTGTCGACAATTGCTCGGTGAGCGACTGGGTGGAAGATTTCATCAACATGGCAAGGCCCCGGGCGGTGTACTGTCTTCGCAACCAATACAGATTCAGCACTGCGCTGACCGACTGTACTGGTGATGTATTGGTCCGCAAGATTACATTGAACCCACATCACCGACAAGAACCCCCTGCGATTCCCCATGAGCGCCGCCGAACTCACCGCCCTGTTGCTGTTTTGCACCGCCATGAGCTTTTCGCCGGGGCCCAACACCACCTTGTCGACCGCACTGGCCGCCAACCTGGGCCTCAAGCGCGCCCTGCGCTTTTGCCTGGCCGTGCCTGCAGGCTGGACGCTGCTGATGCTGAGCAGCGGCCTGGGCCTCGGCGCACTCATCACCGGCGTGCCCGCACTGCGCTGGGCCGTTACGCTGATGGGCGTGGCCTACATGCTCTGGCTGGCCTGGAAGCTCAGCCGCGCGGGCCAGCTGACCGAGGTGGATGCCACGCGCCTGAACGTCACCTTCTGGCAAGGCGTCGGCCTGCAATTCGTCAATATCAAGGCGTGGATGCTGGCCCTTACGCTCAGCGCGGGCTGGGTGGTCAACGCCGCCGGCCAGCCCGCCAGCAATCCGGGTGAGCGCCTGGCCATCATCTGCGCAGTGATGATGCTGTTCGCCTTCTCCAGCAACTTTGTGTATGCCCTGGTCGGCTCGCTGCTGCGCCAGTGGCTGGCCCAGGGGCGTCGCCTGCTGTGGTTCAACCGCGTGCTGTCGCTCGTGCTGGTGGCCACGGCGCTCTGGATGCTCACGCTATGAAAGCCGGCCAAGAAAAAGAAGCCCTGCTTTGGGGCCTGGTGGGTGTGACGCTGTTTGCGGCCACGCTGCCCATGACCCGGTTGGCGGTGGGACCCGCCGATGCGCCCCAGCTCTCGCCCTGGTTCGTCACCTTCGGGCGCGCCGCAGTGGCGGGGCTGCTGTCCGTGGTTTACCTTTGGCGCCAGCGGGTGCGTGGTCGGCTCAACGTGCCACTGCGTACCGAATGGCCGCTGCTGGGCATCACCGCGTTCGGCGTGATCGTGGGCTTCCCGCTCTTCCTGGCGTTGGCATTGCGGCATGTGCCGAGTACGCACGGCGCGGTGGTCACCGCCTTGCTGCCGCTGTCCACCGCGCTGCTAGGAGCGCTGTGGTACCGGCAGCGCCCTTCGGCCGGGTTCTGGGCCTGTGCCGTGTTGGGCAGCGGCCTGGTGCTGGGGTTCATGGTCTGGCGCGCGGGCGGCTTTTACCTGGGCACCGCCAACATCTACTTGCTGATCGCCATGACCACCGGCGCGCTGGGCTACATCGGCGGTGCGCGCCTCACGCCACGGCTGGGTGCCGAGCAGGTGATCTGCTGGGTGCTGGTGGCCTGTTTGCCGCTGACCTTGCCTGTGGCGCTGTGGTTCGCGCCCACCACGCCATCGGCCATCGGTGCGATGAGTTGGGTGGGTTTCCTCTACGTGGCCCTGTTCTCCATGTGGATCGGGTTTTTTGCCTGGTACCGCGCGCTGTCCTTGGGCGCTGTGAGGGTCAGCCAGATCCAGCTGCTGCAGCCGTTTCTGAGCCTGCTGTTTGCCGTGCCGCTGGTGGGCGAGCGGCTGGACATGGCCACCCTGTTCTTTGCGCTGGCCGTGATCGCCACCGTCTACCTGGGCAAAAAAATGCCCGTCCATACCCTGCCGCGAGCCGCATGAAACTCCAAGACATCTCCTTTGCCACCACCCACTGGGCCAGCATTCCCCGCGAGGAAAAAAGCGCTGCCGCAGGCCAGGCCTTCTGGCGTACCCAGCAGTTTGGTGACGTGCGCGTGCGCATGGTGGAGTACACGCCCGGCTATGTGTCCGACCACTGGTGCACCAAGGGCCATGTGCTGCTGTGCCTGAGCGGCGAGTTGCACACCGAGCTGGCCGATGGCCGCCAGTACACCCTGACGCCCGGCATGAGCTACCAAGTGGCCGACAACGCGGAACCCCACCGTTCCACGGCACCCAAGGGCGCCACGCTGTTCATCGTGGACTGAAAAAGCGTCGCACACCAATTCCGACCTGCACCATCTGAACAAGGCCCTGTGAAATACTCCGTGAAACAAGGTTTGCAGCAACTGCCTGGCCCGGCTGGGGAGCGGTTCGTGGAGCTGCTGCGTCACGGCAGCATGCGCACCGAGCTGTACGCGCCGCGCGGCCACGACCCGCAGCAGCCCCACACCCAGGACGAGCTGTACTTCATCCAGTGCGGCAGTGGAGAATTCGTGCAGGGTGAAACCCGCCACCGTTTTCAGGCTGGCGACGCCTTCTTGGTACCCGCGGGGCAAGTGCACCGCTTCGAGAATTTTTCTGACGACTTTGCAACATGGGTGGTCTTTTGGGGACCGCCTGGAGGAGAACGAGAGTGAAACTGAACGACCTGCCACAGACTGGCACCTGGACCCTGGCGCGCCGCGCCGAGCGCATGAACCCCTCGGTCATCCGCGAAATCCTTAAGGTCACCGAAAAGCCCGGCATCATCAGCTTGGCCGGTGGCCTGCCCTCACCCAAGACCTTCCCCGTGTCGGCCTTTGCCGAGGCCTCGGCCGCCGTGCTGGCCAACGATGGCCCAGCCGCCCTGCAATACGCCGCCAGCGAAGGCTATGGCCCGCTGCGCCAGGCGATTGCCGACTTCCTGCCCTGGGAGGTGGATGCCGACCAGGTGCTGATCACCACCGGCTCGCAGCAGGCACTGGACTTGATCGCCAAGGTGCTCATCGACACCGACAGCCGCGTGCTGGTGGAAACGCCCACTTACCTGGGCGCCCTGCAGGCGTTCACCCCCATGGAGCCCAGCGTGGTGGCCGTGGCCAGCGACGACGAAGGCGTGCTGGTGGACGACCTCAAGGCCAAGGTGGGCACGGGTGCCGACAAGGCGCGCTTCCTGTACGTGCTGCCCAACTTTCAGAATCCCACCGGCCGCACCATGAGCGACGCGCGCCGCGCTGCACTGGTGAAAGCCGCCGCCGAGCTGAACCTGCCCCTGGTGGAAGACAACCCCTACGGCGACCTGTGGTTCGACAACCCGCCGCCCGCGCCGCTCACCGCCCGCAACCCCGAGGGCTGCATCTACATGGGCTCGTTCTCCAAGGTGCTGGCGCCCGGCCTGCGCCTGGGTTTCATCGTGGCGCCCAAGGCTGTTTACCCCAAGCTGCTGCAGGCCAAGCAGGCGGCCGACCTGCACACGCCCGGCTACAACCAGCGCCTGGTGGCCGAGGTGATGAAGGGCAACTTCCTGGACCGCCACGTGCCCACCATCCGTGCGCTGTACAAGTCGCAATGCGAAGCCATGCTGGCGGCACTGACCCAAGAAATGGCGGGCCTGGACGTGCACTGGAACCGCCCCGACGGCGGCATGTTCCTGTGGGTGCGCCTGCCCGAAGGCATGAGCGCGATCGAACTGCTGCCCAAGGCGGTGGAACGCAACGTGGCCTTTGTGCCCGGCGCAGCCTTCTACGCCGACAACGCGGACCCGCGCACGCTGCGCCTGTCGTTCGTCACATCGACGGCCGAACAGATCGCCACGGGCATCGCGGCGCTGGCTGCAGCGATCAAGGATGTCACCCCCTGAGCGGCTCCGCGGCTACCTCGCACGATCGCGCCTACTTCGTGCACCCGCGGTTGCGCGACGCACCATGAAAGTCCATCAAGCATGCTAAGAGTCTGGGGACGGATGTCGTCCATCAACGTGCGCAAGGTCGTGTGGGCCGTGCAGGAGTTGGGCTTGCCGTCGGTGCAGCGCACCGATGCGGGTGGCCAGTACGGCATCGTGCGGGAAGCCCGCTACCTGGGCCTCAACCCCAACGGTCTGGTGCCGCTGATCGAGGACGAAGACACGGGCGTGACCTTGTGGGAATCCAACCCCATCGTGCGCTACCTGTGTGCCCGGCATTCGCTGGGCAACCTCTACCCCGATGACCTGCCCACACGCTTTGCCGCCGAGCAATGGATGGACTGGCAGCAGACCACGCTGAACCCCGCTGGGCGCGATGCCTTCCTGCAATGGGTTCGCACACCCGCTGCGCAGCGCAATGACGCGCTCATCGCTGCGTCGGTCGCCATGACCGAGCCGCTCATGGCCATGCTGGATGCTCACCTGGCGCGCCAGCCGTTCATGGCGGGCGAACGCTTCACCATGGCCGACATCCCCGTGGCCTGCGAGATTCACCGCTGGTGGGGCCTGCCGCAAGAACGCCCCGCGCACCCGGACCTCGAACGGTGGTACAACTTGGTCAGCAACCGCCCCGGCGCCCGAGGCGTGTTGGACCAGCCACTCGCCTGACACGGTGTCAACGAATCCACCATGCACCAGCGCCCTTTCAAGCAAATCGACGTTTTCAGCGACCGCCCGGGCTACGGCAACCCCGTGGCCGTGGTGCTGGACGCCGACGGCCTGAGCGACACCGACATGCGCCGTTTTGCGGCATGGACCAATCTCTCGGAAACCACGTTTCTGCTGCCGCCCAGCGATGCAGGCGCCGCTGCTGGCGCGGACTACCGCCTGCGCATCTTCAGCCCCAATGGCGAGCTGCCGTTTGCCGGCCACCCCACGCTGGGCACCTGCCATGCGTGGCTGCAGGCAGGCCACACGCCACGGCAACCGGGCATGGTGATCCAGGAGTGCGCGCTGGGTTTGGTGCGTGTGGAGCACTGCGGCGACACGCTGGCGTTTGCCGCCCCCGCCCTCAAGCGCAGCGCACCCAGCCCGGCCCTCGTGCCACTGATTGCCAGCGCCCTGGGCCTGCGCCCGCAGCAGATTCTGGGCGCGCAGCTGCTCGACAACGGCCCCGTGTGGCTGGGCTTGCTGCTCGACAGCGCCGACACGGTGCTGGGCCTGCACCCCGACCATGCACGCCTCAAAGACCTGGGCCAGGACGTGGGCGTGATCCACGTGGGGCCTGCGGCCAGCGACACCAGCCGGCCAGGTGTGGTGGTGCGCGCTTTCGCCGCCCCCATGGGCAACCCCGAAGACCCGGTAACCGGCACGCTCAACGCCAGCTTGGCCGAATGGCTGATTGCCGATGGTTTGGCACCGCGCAGCTACCTCGTGGCACAGGGCGAATGCCTGAGCCGCGCGGGGCGCGTGCAGATCCGCCAGGACGACCAACAGCAGATCTGGGTGGGCGGCCGCGCCGTCACCTGCATCGAAGGCACGGTGCTGCTGTGAGCCTGCACCCCACAACGTTTCGTGCGTCGGCGCCCGACGGCTGACCCACCCCGCTGGCGGCCCCACCGCCCCCGAAAACACACATTCCACGCCACGGCCAGGCCCCTGCCAGCCCCCGGCGTGTCCGCAGCCCACCCGCACCGCCGCACCTCTTTCGCGTTTTTGACATCAAGGAACCCTCCTATGCGCCAGCGCCCCTTCCAGCAAGTCGATGTGTTCACCGCCACGGCCTACCGCGGCAACCCGCTGGCCGTGGTGCTGGATGGCGCTGGCGTGTCCGACACGGCCATGCAGTCGTTTACCAACTGGACCAACCTTTCCGAAGCCACCTTTGTGCTGCCGCCCACGCCCGAGGGGCGCGCTGCCGGCGCGGACTACCGCGTGCGCATTTTTTGCCCCGGGCGCGAACTGCCGTTTGCAGGCCATCCCACGCTGGGCACCTGCCATGCCTGGCTGACATCCGGTGGCACGCCCCAGGCGCAGGGCCGGGTCGTGCAGGAATGTGGCGTGGGCCTGGTCACCATCCGCCAGGATGGTGATCGCCTGGCCTTTGCGGCGCCCCCGCTGATCAAGAGCGGGCCGCTGCCTGAGGCCGACGTGGCCCTGATTGCACGCGGCCTGGGCGTGGCGCGCGAGGACATCCTGCACCACGCCTGGTGCGACAACGGCCCCAACTGGCGTGGTGTGATGCTGCGCAGCAGCGAGCAGGTGCTGGCGCTCAAGCCGGATGCGAGCATCCTGGGCAAGCTTGATGTGGGCGTGGTCGGCCCGCGTGGCAAAGTGGGCGTGATCGGCAGCACGGACGCCGAGGGCATCGCGTTTGAAGTGCGCGCCTTCTTCCCCGGCAACAACGGCCTGGCAGAAGACCCCGTCACCGGCAGCCTGAATGCCGCCCTGGGCCAATGGCTCATCGGCGCCAACCTGGCGCCCGCGAAGTACGTGGCCAGCCAGGGCACATGCCTGGGCCGCGCAGGGCGCGTATTTGTGGAACAGGACGGCGACACCATCTGGGTAGGCGGCAGCTCGGTCACCTGCATGGCGGGCGAGGTGCTGCTGTGACCGCCACCACCAACCAACAGGTCCCCTGCGTGGACCATTTGATTGTGCTGGCGGCCGACCTGGACAGCGGCGTGGCCTGGTGCGAGCGCACGCTGGGCATCACCCCCACGGCGGGCGGCGAGCACCCGCTGATGGGCACGCACAACCGCATCTTCAATGTTTCCAGCCCCGCGCACCCGCGTGCCTATCTGGAGATCATTGCTATCAACCCAGGAGCACCCAACGCAATACCAGAAGGTGCGAAGCGGTGGTTTGACATGGATGACGCCGCATTGCAACAGCAGGTGGCGCAACATGGCCCTCAGCCCATCCACTGGGTGGCCAGCGTGCCCGATGTGGCCGAGCGGTGTGCGGCGCTGTCGGCACTGGACATCGGGCGTGGCGCCATCATCACGGCCAGCCGCCCCACCGCCAACGGGCTCCTGCAGTGGCAGATCACCGTGCGCGACGACGGCGCACGCCTCATGGATGGCTGCCTGCCCACGCTCATTCAGTGGGGCCAGGTGCACCCCTGCGACAGCCTGCCCCCCAGCGGTGTCACGCTGCGGCAACTGGCGTTGCAGCACCCGCAAGCGGCCACCTTGCAAACCGCTTGCGACGCCATTGGTGTGGCGGGCTGTGTGACCGTGGCCACAGGCGATGCGCCGCAGCTGACAGCCCAGCTCGATACACCGCGCGGCCCCGTCACCCTGATTTCGATTCCCTTCACTCCGGAGTAGCCCATGCTGTTTTCCGCCCAGGAACTGATCCTGTTTGCACTCGCGGCCCTTGTGCTGGTGCTCACACCAGGCCCCAACATGGTGTACTGCGTTTCGCGCAGCCTGACCCAAGGGCCGCGTGCCGGGCTCATTTCGCTCGGCGGCGTGGTGCTTGGCTTTGTGGTGCACCTGCTGGCGGCGGCGCTGGGCCTCACGGCCCTGCTGGCCGCCGTGCCAGTCGCATTCGATGCCATCCGCTACGCCGGTGCCGCCTACCTGTTGTGGATGGCCTGGCAGGCCGTCAAGCCCGGTGGCGCCGCGCCTTTTGAAGCACGCAACCTGCCGCACGACAGCTCGCGCACGCTGTTCCTCATGGGCTTCATGACGAACCTTTTGAACCCCAAGGTGGCCATGTTTTACCTGTCATTCTTCCCACAGTTCCTGCACCCAGAGCGCGGCAACCTGCTGCTGCAGAGCCTGACGCTGGGCAGTGTGCAGATCGCCACGAGTGCCGTGGTCAACGCACTGCTCATCCTGTGCGCCGCCCGCGTGGCGCTGTTCCTCAACCGCAATGCAGCATGGATGCGCGCGCAGCGCTACTTCATGGGCACCGTGCTCGGCCTGCTCGCCCTGCGCCTCCTTACCGAAAAGAAAGCCGCCGCATGAACACCCGCCTCGACCCCACCCACCTTCTGCCCACCCTGGCCGACATCGAAGCCGCCGCCCAGGTGGTGTACCGCGACTTCGCCGCCACGCCCCAGTACCGCTGGGCCCTGCTCAGCCAGCGCCTGGGCACCGACTGCTGGCTCAAGCACGAGAACCACACGCCGGTGGGCGCCTTCAAGATCCGCGGCGGGCTGACCTACTTTGACCAGCTCGCACAACGCGGCTCGCTGCCCATGGAAGTGATCAGCGCCACACGCGGCAACCACGGCCAGAGCATGGGCTGGGCCGCGCGCCGCCACGGCGTGGCCTGCACCATCGTCGTGCCACGCGGCAATTCGGTCGAGAAAAACGCTGCCATGCGCGCACTGGGCGTCACGCTCATCGAACACGGCGACGACTTCCAGGAAGCGCGCGAACACGCCATCCAGCTCGCGGCTCGGCGCGGCGCCCACATGGTGCCCAGCTTCCACCCCGACCTGCTGCGCGGCGTGAGCACGTATTGGTGGGAGTTCTTGCGCGCCGTGCCGCAACTGGATGTGGTGTATGTGCCCATCGGTCAAGGCTCGGGGGCGTGCTCGGCCATCGCGGCCAAGCTGGCCCTGCAGCACTCGGTGCGCGTGGTCGGAGTGGTCAGCAGCCACGCCACCACCTATGCCGATTCGCTGGCCGCCGGCCGCGTGATCGAGGCGCCCGTCACCACCCAGCTCGCCGACGGCATGGCCTGCCGCGTGGCCGACGCCGAAGCCCTGGCCGTGATGGCCCCGCACATCGACCATATCGTGCAGGTGAGCGATACCGAAGTGGCCGCCGCCATGCGCGCCTTGTTCACCGACACGCACAACGTGGCCGAGGGTGCAGGCGCTGCGGCGCTGGCGGCAGCGCTGCAGGAACGCGACCAGCTCCAGGGCTTGCATGTGGGCCTGGCGTTGACAGGCGGCAACGTGGACGCGCCGATGTTCAGCAGCGTTCTGGCAGGCTGATCCCGTTGCACACACAAGCTACCATGCTATTCATTCAGTAGCATTGGTCGCTTGTGTGACAAGCGCCAGGGCCCTGTTCTGGCCACAATCCGCCGCATGGGAACCCTCTACCTCGTGCGCCACGGCCAGGCCTCGTTTGGCGCAGATGACTATGACGTGCTCAGCGCGCGCGGGCGCGAACAGGCCGTGCGCCTGGGCGAATACTGGCGAGCGCGGGGGATGGCGTTCGACGCCGTCATCACCGGCACGCTGCGCCGCCACACGCAAACGCTGGAAGGCATTGCCGAAGGCTTGCAGGCCATGCCCCAAGTGCTTCAATTGCCGGGCCTCAACGAATACGACAGCCATGCACTCATCGCGGCCATCCACCCCCAGCCGCTGGGCAAAGCCGATACGCCCGAGTTGTACCGCGCGCACTTTCGCATCCTGTGCGACGCGCTGGCGCAGTGGATGGCGGGCGTCATCAGCCCGCAGGGCATGCCGACGTGGAACGAATTTTCAGCTGGCGTGCGCGCTGCGCTCGACCATGTGCGCCACCACCACGCGGGCCACAACGTGCTGCTGGTAAGCAGTGGCGGCCCCATTTCCACGGCCGTGGGAGAGGTGCTGGGCACCGCACCCGAGGTGACCATTGCGCTGAACATGCGCATCCGCAACAGCGCGGTGACGGAGTTCTCGATCTCGCCCAAGCGGCTGATGCTGCAGACGTTCAACACGCTGCCGCACCTGAACGAGCTGGAGCATGCGGGATGGGTGACGCATGCTTGACGCCTGCGGTCGGAATTTTGGGTGTTTTTGGCTTCTAGCGCCTACTGGACAAGCGTCAAAAGCTATGCAATTTATAGCAAACTGACATTCCTGGCCCCCACTGCGCCCGGCAGCAGCACCGCGACTCCAGGCCGCTCCCACACCGGAATCCGTGTTGGGGAACCTTACCGCCCCTCTACAAATCCAGCGCCAGAAACCGGGTTCCCGGAACCGGGTTGAAGCTCACGGGCTCAGCCGTGACAAAGCCCAAGGATTCATAGAGCCTTTGGGCCGCGACAAATTCGGGAAGCACGTCCAGGCACATGCGCCGGTAGCCGGCCTCCCTCGCGACGCGCAGCATCTCCTCGACCAGCTTCCGCCCCAGATCCATCCCCCGGGCCACAGGCCGCACATACACGCGCTTCAACTCGCAGGTGCCGTCCTCCACACGGCGCAGGGCCGCACAGCCCACCACACGGCCCTCGACGACGGCCAGCAGAACACCGCCATCGGGCTCCGCGTACTTGCCGGGCAGCTCCGCGAACTCCTGCTCATAGTCCTGAAAATCGAGATTGGCGGTCGGACTCTGGACGTACTCGCGAAAGATCGCGGTGACTGCGGGGAGATCGTCGGGGAAGATGGCGCGCCGGATCGTGGTCATGCGGGGACGGACGGGAGGAGATCCGCAAATGCGCTCATTCGGTCTCGGGGCGCACAGTCTGCAACGGCAGGTGCACCAGCTCCTGCAGCAGCGCCACCAATTGCCCTGCCGCAGCGTCCACCACCGCCTGCCCTTTGTCGGCCGTGGCTCCAGCCGCATTGCCCACTGCACCGGCTGGGTGGTAGTCCTGCATCTGCCAGCCCAGCTTGGCGCTTTTGCCGTTGCCCAGAATGGCGTAGCGCTCCGACCGGTCCTGCGACGTGGAGCGGAAATCCCGCGCATGCTCCATGTGCACCGTGCCGGGTGCCAAGTGCAGCATCATCGAGGTCTCGATCTCGCCCGCGTGGATGCCAAAGCGGTGCTCCTGGGCGCTGAACTGGCCCGCCACCACCTCGGGCAGCGGCAGGCTGAACCAGCTGGCGCTGTAGACGATCAGGTCGCAGCGCGTGCGCAGCTCGCGCGCGACGATGTCCATCACGCTCACCTGGCCGCCGTGGCCGTTGAACAGCAGCAGCTTCTTGACGCCCGCACGGGCCACACATTCACCGATCTCGGTCCACAGCGCAATCACCGTGGCGGGAGACAGCGTGAGCGTGCCCGGAAAGCGGATGTGCTCCGGGCTCAGGCCCACGTTCTGTGACGGTAAAAACAGCACGGGCAGGTCGGCAGGCAGTTGCGGCAATGCAGCGTCGATCACGCCCTGCAGTAGCGTGGCGTCCACCGACAGCGGCAGGTGCGGGCCATGCTGCTCGATGGCGGCCACGGGCAACACCGCCACGACCTGATCGGCCTGGCCGCTGTGCTGTAGCGCGGCAAAGTCGCGGGTGGACAGGTCGGCCCAGAAGCGCGAGGGTAAGGAGAGTGGTGCAGATTGGGGCGCGGCGGCAGCGGTCATGCCGCGATGTTAGGGCCTGTTCCGGGGCGCGTCACTTCAGCGCCATCTTGCCCAGCCACACCAGCAGGTGTGCCGCGCCCATCATCAGCAGAGCGGTGGATGCCAGCCCACTGGCCCAGCTGCCCAGGCCACGGCGGCGCTGCCAGGCCCGTAACACCAGAGCCACCACCCAGCCCACCGCTGCCAGCCCGGCCCACAGCATCCACAACAGCCCCACGCCCAGGCATCCAAAGCTCTCGCAGTACAGCGTGAAGGTGTAGTAGGACAGGCCCCCCAATGCCACGCACAGCCCCAGCAATAGCACGTCCAGCGTGCGCGAGACCCACACCGCCCTGCGCGAAAGCGGGGCCGAAGAAGACGACTGTGGCGACGAGGGCAAGGGCGTGTTCATGAAAAACCGAAAGTGAAGCGGCGCGGGATGATGCGTGGCAGAAACCCCTGCAGCCCAGCATAGCGCCCGCCTCACCGCCACGCGCCGCCGCCCATCCCGCTACCATCACCGCATGACCCAAGACCTCTTCCGCCAAGACGCCTACCTGCGCGAATGCAGCGCACACATCACCGCCGTCACCGATACCGGCATCGTGCTGGACCAGACCGTGTTCTACCCCCTGGGCGGCGGCCAGGCCGGTGACAGCGGCGTGCTGGTGCTGGCCGACGGCACCGAGATCGCCATCGCCGACACCCGTAAGGGCAAGGACGCCGAAGGCAACCCCACCAGCGACATCGTGCACATCCCCGCCCCCGGGCAGGAAGACCGCGTGGCGCAGCTCGCGCCCGGCACCGCCGTCACGGCCCGCATCGACTGGGAGCGCCGCCACCGCATGATGCGGCTGCACACCACCAGCCACCTGCTGTGCCATGTGGTGCCGCAGCTGGTCAACGGCTGCTCCATCACGCCCGACTACGCTCGGCTGGACTTTGCGATGACC
>PJUL01000132.1_pt1 | contig 68100 bp, 57 predicted proteins | sample 1512221 | NCBI WGS metagenome assembly PJUL01 (sample SAMN08177667, study PRJNA422409) | Feces metagenome, whole genome shotgun sequencing project.
ACCAATAATACGAATGGCAGAGGCTGGGATGGTAATATGAACGGTAAAGCGCAACCTACGGGTGTGTATGTTTACCAGATCAATGTTACTTACAGAGACGGTAATACTGAAAAGTATACAGGTGATGTAACATTATTGAGATAATTATTATTGAATATTTAAGAAGAATAAGGGTTTGGCTTTAAACGTCAAACCCTTATTCTTTAAATGCAAAAACAATTAAAACCTGTACATTTGTCTTTTAGATAATTTATCCTTGTATGATTTTTAATACTGCGCAACGTTATTTTTCCTACCCGGAATTCTTAGTTTATGCGGCCGAAGAAGTGAGATTAAATGAAAGTAATCCCGGGCGTATTGCCGATCCTAAATACGCGCATTACACGAAGCTCAATTTTCAAAGAATGAAGCGTTGGGACAAAACCTTTGTGCCGGACGCTGAAGTTGTGGCGCAGATAAAAGCGGCCCAAAAACAGGAATGGTGGGTGATCACAGAAGCCTGGTGCGGGGACAGTGCCCAAAATTTGCCCGTCATCGCGGCCCTCGCAGAAGCGGCAGGTATTGCTTTACATATCGTCTTAAGAGATGAAGATCCTGAAATTATAGCACAGTACCTGACAAACGGAACCAAAAGCATTCCTATATTGGCCAGCTTTGATGCAGCCCGACAGCAACTGTTCCGCTGGGGGCCCAGGCCGGCTGCAGCACAAAGGTTAATGGAAGACTGGAAAGCAAATCCCGCAGGCAGGGACTTCGAAGCATTTGAGCTGGAGATGCATCGCTGGTATACGGAAAATAAAGGAAAAGATACCCAGGCCGAATTGTCGGGCCTGCTTTGAGCATAATTTTATGGAATAATAGAAGCTTAGACGTCTCTGTTGGAAAGTATTTGAGTAAAACGCTGTGTAACATTGAATCATAAAATACAACACATTTCAGAAACAGGTTTGCTGGCCCTTTATTATAAGGAGCGGGATAATGTTTATGTAGGAGAGTTGCTAAGCCGTTATACGCTAAGGTTGTTTGGGGTATGTATGAAATATCTCAAAGATGAGGATGATGCCAGGGATATGGTACAGCAAGTGTTTGAAAAGGTGCTGGCAGAGTTGGGCAAATACCAGATTGATAATTTTGGCGGCTGGTTGTACCGGATCGCTCAGAATGCCTGTATTTCACAGATAAGGGTACAAAAACAATTTGTGGCTGCCGAAAGTCTTGTTTATGTTCCCGCTGATATGGACGCGGACCCACAGCAGTTCTGGGAGCAGGAAAAACAGCATGATCGTTTACAGCTTGCCCTGGAACAGCTGAAGGCCGACCAGAAAATCTGTGTATCTTTGTTTTTCCTTCAGAAAATGAGCTACCAGCAAATAGCGGAACAGCATCAGTATGACATTAAAGAAGTAAAAAGCTATATTCAAAATGGCAAGCGTAATTTACGTTTGATCATGGAGCAAATGGAAAAAGCAGAAAATGCCAAAAAATAAAGGATTTAATAAAAAAGTAAGGTCCACTGAGGATGAAGCACTTTGGGAATATGTCTCAGGGCAGCTTCCTGCGGATAAAGCCCATGATTATGAATTAGAGCATATTGATGATCCATTCTGGAATGATGCGGCCGAAGGCCTGGCAGCAATAAAAGATCCGGCTTTGGCTAAAAAAATGCAATTGCAGTTGCAGCAACAGATCATCAACCAGACACAATCGCGGAAAGAGAAGAGAAAGCGCAGTTTTCAACAGTCGAGCTTTATTGCGGTATTTGTACTGTTGATGCTGGTTGTAATACTTTACCTGGTATTTTTTTACCTGAAATAGCAAAAAGGGCTATTAATAAAATAAGCGGTGTTATTTACAAAAATGTAAAAACACCGCTTATTTTATTAAGAAAGAATATTACTATTTCTTCCTGTAGTAAATTTTATCGTTGTTGTACTCGTTGATCGATTGTAAAACCGGGTTGGCCATACGTTCATAAAAACGGGAAATTTCTATTTGCTCCTTATTTTCGTGTACTTCTTCTAAAGTATCAGTATGGTTGGCAAAGTCTTCCAGTTTACGATGTAATTCTTCTTTCATCGTAATGTTGATCTGATTGGCACGCTTGGCAATAATTGCGATAGATTCGTAGATGTTGCCTGTTTTTTCCTTCATGGCAGCCACATCACGAGTTTCAATCAAAGGATTCAAAGAAGAAACCAGCTTTTTAGTTGTGCTCATTATTTTTACGAATTTTATTAATTTGTTGATTAGCTGCAGTTACCAGTGGTTCTGCGTTTTTAATATATTGTGATTGCGGATATAGATCCTGTAATGTTTTATAGGAGGTAAGCATATCGCTATAGCGTTCTTCCTGCTTATCCGTACGGCTACCTTTGGCAAAGTGATAGTCAGAACGTACGATCATATAGTAATAATAATCCGCGTTCAGCGACTCCGGGTATTCGTCAATGGTGCTTTTATAAGCCACTTTTGCCGCGCGGTACTCCTGCATATCAAAGTAAAGTTTGGCCGCACTGGCTTCCTTTAACTCCAGTCGCTGGCGACATTCGTCAATATATTTATTGACTTCCGGCGTGAACTTAGAGTTTTTATACATGGAAGTGAAGGTGTATAAGGCCGACATGGCTTTTATTGTGCTTGACTGGTCCATGGTATACTTCGGAGCGTCAATATATAAGCTTTTGGCAAACATGAATTCAGCTTCCTCTGCTCTTTTGCTGGTGGGGAAATTATCTACAAAGGTCCTGAACTGGTAAGAAGAACTTAGGTAATCTTTCGTGTTATAAAAGCTATAAGCATACCTGTAGAGCAGTTCCTCGTAGTTCTTGGTGCCTCTTACCACCGATAACAAAGTAGCATAAAGCCCGTTGGCTTTATACCAGGACTTTTGATCGTAATACTCATTCGCTTTTGCGAGTCTTTTATTAGGATCTGTTTCCTTTAAATAAGACTCATAGCCCTTACAGGAGCTGAACAGCGTTACCGAAAATAATGATGCAAATAAGATAAATCTGCGCATAAGACTTGCAAAAGTACGATTTTTTGTTGGATTAAATAAATTATTATTTTACTTCTGGTTCCAAAATTTTTACTTCTTAAAGCAGGTATGAAAACAGAATTTTTAATAAAACGTTTTTTTTGTTCGGAATTGTATATATTTGCGCTCCTTAAAGCAATGCGGCGGTGGCGAAACTGGTAGACGCGCAACGTTGAGGTCGTTGTGTTCGAAAGGACATGGGAGTTCGAATCTCCTCTGCCGCACTTTCCTGACGGGCTTATCTTTTAGTAAGATAAGCCCGTTTTGGTTTATAACACCTCTTTAGAGTAAAGCCGGAGCCGCTTGGTGGACTAAGTAAAAATCGAGCTAAAGAAGGTAGTGAGCTAAGTGCTGAAGCCGAATTTGAATATAAAGCAGGTCCTAAAAATAGGAATGGCACTAAGCGGTTCAAAACTTATTTCCATTAAAAGTAGTAAAAAGAGCTGTCTAAAAGGTAGGCAAGGAGCCAGGATTGAATATCCGGGTACCCAACCTGTAGGGGACCATTGATCTAAATAATGATAGCGTCCATTCTAGCGCCAAGCTCTACCAAATACTTCCTGATGTCATTTACAAATGTTTCCGGCCCGCATACATAAAAGCGCTTATCGAAATCTCCGATAGTTTCTACAAGAAATTTCCGGTTGATTCTTTTTTCGCCAAAACCGATTACTCCTTCTTTACTGAAAAAATCTACATAGCCTCTACCCAACATCTGGGTCAGTTCTTCTTGCAGTATAACATCTTCGTGGTAGTGGTTGGAATACAGCAAGCCGATATTGCGCATATTCCCACTATGGTATAAGGCACGGAAAATAGCGATAAACGGAGTGATGCCCGTACCTCCGGCAAGGAAAATACCCGGACCTTTATAGTTAATAGTTCCGAACACATCTTTCATAAGCAATGTCGCCCCGGCGTTAAGCTTCCCTAATTGCTGTGTCACACCTTGATGGTCATCGTAGATCTTTATGATAAACTCCAGGTAGTTCCAGGAATTAAGAGAAGTAAAAGTAAAGCTACGCCATTGATCTTCCCACCCGGGCAGGTTAACTGCCAGGTGTGTTGATTGTCCCGGTATGTAAGAGAAACCTGCAGGTTTCTCTACCACAAAGCGTTTTACGTTATGCGTAAGGTAATTAGTATCTAATATCTTCAACGGATATACCTCGGTTGGTATGTTTGCTGTCATTATATTGGTGTGACTTAATACTTAAGTTAATGCTGCAAACTACAATTAAATTCTGTTAAACGGAATAGTAGAGGAAAGTAACAAACCGGTGCAGGGTATTTATATTGAAGGAAGACCTTCAGTATCTTGATGTCTTTGCCGGAGTATTTTTTCAAACACAGGGCTAAAAAAGTGAATAGGTAACCCGGTAACTGAATATTTACCTAAAAGTGGCTGATCATTTGGCCCAGCTACTTTTTGTATTTTATATAGGCGCTTGTGCAGGCTGCAGCGAATTTTCAGCCGGTGAACGTATTGAATCTTTTTACTGTTGATTATGTTTAAAGGTAAGGTATTAGGTTTTCATTAAGGTGTGGTATTACTTTAGGCTAATTGCTCCTGATTTTTATTAACAAATTGTAAAAACATATCATTTGGTTTGAATTTTTTGCACAAAGTCACTACTTTGTTCCGGAATTAATTAAAATCATATCTTATGTTTGAAAAAGTTTTACTGCAAAGTACTGATCTGACCGCAAGTGCGGATGAAGCTATTAAAGTAGGCACTACCTGGGGAACCAATATTAAAGCATTTATAGTCGATTACGGCCCGAAAATAGTAGGGGCCATAATAGTATACCTTATCGGGCAGTGGATCATCAAAAAGCTGGTTGCGGTACTGGGACGGGCTATTTCTTCAGACAAATTTGATGTTTCGCTCTCTAAATTTTTACTTTCCTTAGCCAGGGTTACTTTTCAATTAGTTTTATTTCTTTCTATCGCCGGCATTTTAGGCGTCAATATTGTAGGTTTTTCGGCAATCCTTGCGGGTGCTGCGGTAGGTATAGGCGCGGCATTAAACGGCTCTTTGGGCAACCTGGCGGGAGGCGTGATGATGATGGTCTTTAAACCCTTTAAAGTGGGTGATATCATAGAAGCGCAGGGGCAAGTGGGTGTAGTTCAGGAACTGGGTATTTTTAATACGGTAATCCTGACCCCTGAAAATAAAACCGTTATCCTGCCTAATGGGGCTTTGTCTACGGGCGTGATCGTTAACTATAATACAGCAGGCTATTTAAGGGTGGATATCAATATGGCCATTGCTAATGACCAGGACGTGGACAAAGCCAGGGCCATTGCCCTGGAAGCCATGAAGCAGCATGAAAAAGTATTGCAAACTCCTGCACCCGAATTTGCGATCAGCAGTGTTTCGGATTTTATGACGAAAATAGTGATTCGCCCTTATACCACCCAGTCAGACTATTGGGAGGTTTATTTTGGGGTTACAGAATTGGTGAAAAAAGCTTTTGATGCAAACGGGATCACCGGTCCTATGCCGACAAGAGTGGTATATAATAAATAATCAGGGAATTGCATAACGTTTAGGAAACGGATCGCATTTAACAAGAGCACTCTTCCTTTATTAATGGAGTGCTCTTGTTAATTATAAGATCAACAGGGCACTGTGATTGAGAAGGGTATATTAATACGAATTTATTTTGAAACTCAAGCGCAAAATACTACTTTTGCGCAGACAAAATACTTTAAAAAATAAAAAACAATATATGTCTGTAGTAGATTTGATAATGCCTAAGATGGGCGAAAGTATCATGGAGGCCACTGTATTAAAATGGCATAAAAAGCCCGGAGATACAGTAAAAATGGATGAAACTGTGCTTGAAATCGCAACAGATAAGGTGGATAGTGAAGTGCCTTCTACAGCTGCGGGTACTATTGTTGAACTTCTGTTTAATGAAAACGATGTAGTGCCTATCGGTACTGCTATCGCAAGAATTGATACCGGTAATGGTACCGCTACAGTTACGGCATCGGCTCCTGCCCCTGCTGCTGAAGCAGCACCGCAAAGTGCCCCTGCAGCGGCTCCGCAAGCTCCTGTGGCAGCAACTACTGCTCCGGCAGGTACTACAGGCGCCAATCGCTTTTATTCTCCTTTGGTGTTAAACATCGCTGCTAAAGAAGGTATAGGTATGGCTGAACTAGAGCATATACCAGGCACCGGGAATGAAGGCCGTGTAACCAAAAAAGATATTTTGAATTATGTAGCCAACAGAGGCGCGGCCCCTGCTCCTGCAGCAGCACCGGTTCAGGCGGCCCCTGCTCCACAGGCAGCTCCGGCTCCGGCCCCTGTAGCAGTGAGCAATCCAAGCGGTAACGTGGAAATCATAGAAATGGACCGGATGCGGAAACTGATCGCGGACCATATGGTACGTAGTAAAGCGACATCGCCACACGTGACCAGCTTTACCGAGTGTGATGTAACTAACATTGTAAACTGGAGAGACAAAAACAAAAATGCCTTCCAGAAACAATATGGTGAAAAGATTACGTTCACACCGATTTTCATCGAAGCTATCGCTAATTGTATCAAGAAATTCCCGATGATCAACAGCTCTGTAGATGGCGACCGTATTATCGTGAAAAAAGATATCAATATAGGTATGGCTACCGCCTTACCTTCAGGCAACCTGATCGTTCCGGTAATTAAAAATACAGAAACCAAGAATCTGCTGGGCATTACCAAAGATGTAAACGGCCTGGCAAATGCGGCGCGCAACAATAAATTGAAACCGGATGATACACAGGGCGGCACATTTACGCTGACCAATGTAGGTACCTTCGGCAGCCTTATGGGCACGCCGATCATCAACCAGCCACAGGTAGCGATCCTTGCGGTAGGCAGCATCAAAAAACGCCCGATGGTAATGGAAACAGAACATGGCGATGTGATTGCTATCCGCCACATGATGTACCTGTCCTTAAGCTATGACCACAGGATCGTTGACGGTTCTTTAGGTGCCGGCTTCCTGACTGCAGTTGCCAATGAGTTAGAAGCATTTGATGTGAACAAATCCATTTAACCCGGAATAAGTAATATACGACCGTCTCTTTTTAAGAGGCGGTTTTTTTATGTAATAATTCCACTAAAAAAATATTTTTTTTAATGGGTTACATAATAAGGAATATCTTTTTGAAAACAATTTTATGACAGATTTATTACATAAGATCAGGCTACATTTGCAGGCGAAAAAACTAATTTAACAAAGCATGAAAAAGTACTTCTTACTAGCTGCGGGTGCAACCGCTCTTTTCCTGGCGTCTTGTAAAAAAGACAAAAAGACAGACGATTCGGATCTGAAAATACCTTATTCAGGTTTGTCTGCGACCAGCAGCTATTTTGAAACATTTAAAGGAAGCGACGGCAATACAAGTGTCAGCTTTACCGGCCAGACGCAAAGAATAAAAATGCTACAGGAACTGGATGCCTATATTAAAAAAGGCACCACACAGGTATTAGATGCAGATAAAATGGAAAATATGTTCCGTCACCAGAACAGTCCATTTGCCGACGCTGAATTAAACAGTGCAACAGATAAAACCATCATCAGTAAAACAGCACAGTCTTTCGCTACCACAGCTGCAGAGGCAGAACGCCAGCGTTTTTTAAGTTATTTTGAGCAACTGGAAACAGCCAGCGCTAACTTTGCTACAGAAGCAGTAGCAGGAACAGCAGGCTTTGTAGCAAATGGCAGCAGCAAATACCTGGTTGATGCTAAAGGCTTTGAATACGCGCAGTTTGTACAAAAAGGTTTGATCGGCGCCATGCTATTAGACCAGATCTCCAATATCTACCTGGGTACTGAAAAAATGGCCGCTGATAATGCGACTATTGTGGAAGGTAAAAACTATACCGCTTTAGAGCATCACTGGGATGAAGCTTACGGGTACCTTACGGCAAACGCTACTTACCCGATGAAAGATCCTGCTGATAATACTAAATGGAAAGAAGTATTCCTGGGTAGCTATGTGCGCCAGGTAGGTTTTGATGCCGGAGAGCCGCAGGCTATCTTTATGGCTTACCTTACCGGTCGTGCAGCTATTGTCAATAAAGACCTGGCCAAACGCAATGAGCAGATCAATATCATCAGGACAAAATTGGAAACAGCCATAGCTACTATCGCTATTTCTTACCTGAATAAAACAAAGACTGCAGCTAATAACGGGGCTAAGTTTCACTCTTTATCTGAAGGGATAGGCTTCCTGTATGCTTTAAGATATGCTTATAATGCAAAAGTCAATGCTGCAAAATCAGACGAATTAATGGCCGCTTTGATGAACAAGCCTAATGGTTTCTGGGACCTGACCAACGCGGATATTGATGCGGTAAGAGACCAGATTGCTACCCTTACCGGTGTGGATAAGACTTCGGTGGTGAACCACTAATTTTAAATTGTATTGGATTACAGGCAACAAGGTTCTTATACCCCCTTGTTGCCTGTTGCTAAAAATTATTACTTGTCATGAAAGTAAATATGCAAAAACTCATACTGGGCCTGCTCGGTAGTTCCCTGCTCCTGGCTTTGATGTTGATTGCTTCCTGCGACAAAAAGGGAAGTGGTACAGAGGATAATAAAGCCCTGGACCGGAAAGCGCTTTTTGAAAATTACGCGACGCATTACATTTTACCGGCTTACCAGGCCTTGAATACGGACCTGGAAGCCCTGCAGCAAGCCGCGGTTACATTTAGCGCCAGCCCGGATGCGGTTAACTTAAACGCTTTAAGGGTCAGCTGGTATACGGCCTATCTAACCTGGCAAAAAACAGATATGCTGGAATTTGGCCCTGCGGAAACGCAAAGCCTGAGAAGCTTTCTGAATATATACCCGGTAACTACCTCAAAGGTCAACCAAAATATTATCAGTGGCACTTACAACCTGGAAACCTTTAATAACTACGATGCGCAGGGCTTCCCGGCTTTGGACTACCTGCTTCATGGCCTTGCCGATAACGATACGGAACTCCTGGTCTATTATACCACAAATCCACAGGCCCAGGCGCGCTTAAGTTACCTGAAAGCTGTTATAGCCAAAATGAAAGAGAAAGTAAACGCTGTGCATACAGAGTGGCAGAGCTACCAGACCGATTTTATTAATGCTACCGGCATCGATGTGGAAGGCAGCTTATCAAAAATGGTGAATGCATTTGTATTGTACTATGAGCGTTTTCTACGTTCCGGTAAGATCGGTTACCCGGTGGGCGCCATGACCGCTCAACCTTTGCCTACGCATTGTGAAGCATACTATGCACCTGAAAAAGGTAAAGCGCTGGCAGCAGAAGCTTTGAACAGTGTGATCGCTTTTTATGAAGGTAAAAGCTTCGATGGCAGCCAAAGTGGCAAAGGCATGAAGACCTACCTGGCAGCCATTGGTACGAAAGATGATGCCGGAACGCTGATGGCTGATGTGATCAGTAATGAGCTGAATGCTGCATTGACCGCCTTAAATGGTTTTAGTGGTACTATACGGGATGGTGTGGTGAACAACAGGAGCCAGGTACTGGGCGTATATGACCTGCTGCAAAAAGCGGTTGCTTCTTTAAAAGTGGATATGGTTTCCGCTTTTGGTATTTCCATCACTTATGTAGACAATGACGGTGATTAACCGATCTTTGTTTTTATAAAGAAAAGTAAATTGTTGAATAAACGCATTACCTCCATTACAGATTATTTAAGGAAGCCACATTACTCGGCTTCCTTAGCCTTTTTCAGGATGGCCTTTGGTACCCTGCTGCTGCTCAGTATGCTCCGTTTCTGGAGCAAGGGCTGGATCGGGGAGCTTTATGTTGCGCCGGCCTTCTATTTTAAATATTTTGGTTTTAGCTGGGTGCAAAACTGGGGTGACTATACACCCTGGCTATTTTTCATCTGCGGTTTAAGCGCTTTGTTTTTTGCACTAGGTCTCTTTTACCGGCTGGCTGCAATACTGCTCTTCTTAAGCTTTACTTATATAGAGCTGCTGGATGCTACCAACTACCTTAATCACTACTATTTTGTCAGCCTGGTTTTGTTTTTAATGATCTTTTTGCCTGCCAATGCAAACCTGGCATTGGATAATAAGCGGAACCCGGCTACCTCAAGGCGCTTCGTACCCCGTTGGACCACAGGAAGCATCCGCTTAATGCTGGGTATTGTATACTTTTATGCCGGCCTGGCCAAGCTCAATGCAGATTGGATGCTGGAGGCTATGCCCCTGCGCTTATGGTTGCCTGCCAAGAATGATTTGCCGCTGATAGGTGATTGGTTCAATCACGTGGCTACGGCCTATGTGTTTAGCTGGTTTGGAGCGTTATACGATTTGAGCATTGCCTTTTTATTGTTGTATGCCCGTACCCGGATATGGGCTTACCTTGCCGTGGTGATTTTTCACCTGATGACGGCAGTACTGTTTCCTATAGGGATGTTTCCTTATGTGATGATAGTGTCGACATTGATCTTTTTTGACCCCGCGGCGATGGACCGCCGCTTCCGGCGGTGGGAAGGCCTTTCCATTGTTTTACCGGTTTGTAAAAACAATTTGACCTACACCTTTAGCAGGGTTGCAAAGCGTGGGATAGGAATTATTTTTCTTGTTTTCTTTGCAATACAGGTCTTGCTACCTTTTCGCTTTATGATGTATCCCGGTAACTTATTCTGGACAGAGCAAGGCTACCGGTTCTCCTGGCGGGTGATGCTGATGGAGAAAATGGGTTATGCCCAGTTTATAGTAAAAGATGCGGCGACAGGGGGAAAAACAGGGGTGAACAATAATCTTTTCCTGACCCGGAACCAGGAGAAAATGATGAGCACACAGCCTGATTTTATCCTGCAGTACGCTCATTTTCTGGCCCGGCATTACAAAGAGCGGGGCATGCAACAACCGGAGGTCTATGCACAGGTTTATGTAGCAATGAATGGAAGGCGAAGCCGCCTATACATAGACCCCACGATTGATTTATCCAGGCAGGAAGATAACTTTTGTAATAAAGGATGGATACTGCCATTTGAAGAAAGAAAAAAATAATGATGAAATTTATAGGCCTGTTCTTATCGTTGAATGCTTATGTATTGTGTCTATCTGCCCAGGAAGCAGATACGGTCGTTCATGAGATTAAGGGCGTCACCGTTACGGACAAAAAGAAAGGCAACTTCGGTCACCTGCGCAGCCTGGATGAGATGAAGCTTACGGTAGGTAAGAAATCGGAAGTGATCAATGTTGCGGCGCTCACTGTAAATAAATCGACCAATAATACCCGGCAGGTTTATGCGAAAGTAACTGGTCTGAATATTTTTGAAAATGACGGTTCGGGTTTGCAGTTAAGTATAGGTGGCAGGGGCCTGGATCCCAATCGAACCGCCAATTTTAACGTGCGCCAGAATGGTTATGATATCAGTGCAGATGCTTTGGGTTATCCTGAAAGCTATTACACCCCGCCCTCTGATGCCCTTAGCCGTATTGAGCTGATTAAAGGGGCTGCCAGCCTCCAGTTCGGCACACAGTTCGGCGGCTTGCTGAACTTCAGGATGAAACAACCTGGCGGTGAAAAAAAGATCGCTGCCGAGTTGAAGCAAACCATAGGTTCCTGGGGCTTCCTGGGCTCTTATAATAGTGTGAACGGGACCATCGGCAAATTCAGCTATTTTGCCTATGCCCATTACAAAAAAGGCGATGGATGGCGGCCCAATAGCCGCTTCGAATCCTTCAATGTATATGGAGATTTTCATTTCCAGCTAAATGAGCGGCACCGGATCGGCCTGGAAATTACCAGCCTGTATTATACAGCCCGGCAGCCTGGTGGTTTAGATGACCGTATGTTTGCCGAAGATGCCCGCCAGAGCAACCGGGAGCGGAACTGGTTCCGGGTAAAGTGGAACCTCCTGAACCTGCATTGGGATGCGCAACTAAGTCCAAGTATTAAATGGCAGACCCAGGTCTATGCTTTAATGGCCGGGCGTGATGCCTTAGGTTACCGGCCCAACCGGCCGGCACAGCCCGATAACGGTGGTGCAAGAGACCTTTTGAAAGGAGACTTTAATACCCTGGGGTTTGAATCCAGGTTGGTGAAAAATTATAAGCTTGGAGCGCAGACCCAGCATCTTTTGGCCGGGGTGCGTATTTATAATGGGAAAAGTAAAAGTGTACAAGGGAATGTGAACAATCCTGGCGATAAGGATTTTACCTTTCATGATCCCGGATCGGAAGTATTGAACGAATATACTTTGCCGAATAACAATGTCGCTCTTTTTGCAGAGCAATGGTTTAAGCTGAGCGATCGCTGGAGCATTACACCAGGTATTCGCTGGGAGTGGATCAGGACCCGTGCGCAGGGTATGTACCGGGAAGTAGTACGGGACCTGCGCGACAGCATTATCCAGGATAACCGTATTGCAGAAAACAGGGAGCTGCCGAGAAACTTTTTCATTGCCGGTTTAGGCTTGAATTACAGTTATAGCGACCAGCTGGATATCTACGGGAATCTTTCCCAAAACTATCGCTCGGTAACCTTCAGCGATATCCGCACTATAAACCCTTCTTTCGAGATCGATAAAGATATCAGTGATGAACGGGGCTGGAGCGCAGACCTGGGTGTACGGGGGGAAATTAAAGACCGGGTCCGTTTTGATATCAGCATCTTCCACTTGTATTATGGTAACAGGATAGGGGAATACTATTACGCGCGGCCTAACGGGCAGGTCGTGCGCAAAAGAGCTAACATCGGGGCATCCCGGGTTAGTGGCCTGGAATCTTTTGTTGAAGTAGATGTACTGGACTGGTTCCGCACCAGGGATAGTTCCCGCTTTGATATCCGCTGGTATAATAACCTGGCCCTGACCCATTCTGCCTATACCGAAAGCATTATACCCAATGTGAAGGGAAGCCAGGTAGAATATGTCCCTTTCCTCAACTGGAAAACAGGACTGGAATGGCGTTACGGGCAGTTTAAGGCAAGCACACAAATGAGCTACCTGTCCCGGCAGTTCGCGGATGCGACGAATGCAAAAGAGGGCGGGTATAGTGGCGTTAACGGGTTGATCCCGGCTTTTGTGCTGTTTGATATTTCTTTGGGGATGAACTGGAAACGCTACCTGCTGGAAGCTTCCGTTAATAATGTTGCAGACGCAAAATATTTTACCCGCAGGGCAACAGGCTATCCGGGCCCGGGCATCATTCCCGGGGAAGGACGCAGCTTTTACCTGACTTTAGGAGTACGTTTGTAATAAGGAAAAGGCATGTGCCTCAAAAGCCAGCCGGTAAAAAATTATTACCGGCTGGCTTTTTAATATACATTACCCTCTGCTTACTCTTTGATTACTTTAGTCGGGCGCTTGTGTTCGTCTAAAGCCACGAAGGTAAACTCCCCCGAAACAGCCTTCTCTCTTTGATCGGTGTACATTTGCTCTATAAAGATCTCTGTTTTTACCTTAAGGCTGCTGGTACCTACATAAGAAACCTTAGCGATCAATTCTATAATCGTGCCACCCGGGATCGGTTTTTTAAAATCAATCCGGTCACTGCTTACGGTCACCATTTTCTGGCGGCTAAAACGGGTAGCGGCAATAAAAGCGACTTCATCCATTAATTGCATGGCAGTGCCCCCGAAAAGTGTATCATAATGGTTCGTGGTATTGGGAAAGACGGCCTTGAATATTCTTGTTTCAGATTGCGCGATGCGTTGTTCTAAATTCATAAAGGTTGCTCAAAATTAATGATGGGCTCAAATGTACATTCTTTTCTTTCATCCTCTGTTGCTAAAATGGAAATTTCTAAACTGTTAAATAAATGCAAAATATAGTATTATGTATTGCATAGTACTATATAAAGGATATATCTTTGCATTATAAAATTATAAACAATGCTACAGGACAACGAAAAATATTGTAAAGATTGCGGTAAGGTCATTCATGTGAACGCGGAGATCTGCCCTAATTGCGGGGTACGCCAGATGCCGCCGCCTACCCATGAATATTTACCGGCAATACGCCGCAGCGATGACCAGAAATGGCTGATCACTTTACTGCTCTGTTTCTTCGGAGGAGTAATCGGCCTGCATAACTTTTATAACCGGAAGATCGGTTATGGTATCCTGCAGATCATCACGTTTGGTGGTTTCGGGATATGGGTACTGGTAGACCTGATCATGATCGTGACCAATAACTTTAAGGATAAAGAAGGTAACTATATTACTTATAACTAATGCTTTTGAAAAATGATTATTGAACAATTTTAATAGCGACCAATGAATATAGATAATGCACAATCACAAATGCGTAAAGGGGTGCTGGAGTATTGCATCCTTGCCATTATCAAGGACCGGGAAGTATATCCCTCAGAGATCCTGGAGCAAATGAAAATGGCCGGGCTGAATATACTCGAGGGCACGCTTTACCCTTTGCTCACCAGGTTGAAGAACGCAGGTCTGCTGACTTACCGCTGGGAGGAAAGTACCTCCGGTCCGCCCCGGAAATATTTTTCACTGACGCCGGAAGGAGACCAGTTTTATGTAGCGCTTGATGACACCTGGACGCAGATGAGTACCGCGGTAAACAATATTATTAACGCTAATGCTTAAAGAAAATGAATAAAGTAATCACCATAAATCTTTCCGGACGATTAATTACAATCGATGAAGAAGCGTATCAGCAATTAAACGCTTACCTGACCTGGCTGAAGCAATTCTTTAGCAAAGAGGAAGGCGGCCTTGATATCTATAGTGATATGGAAGACCGCATCGCGGAGCTTTTTGACGACAAATTGCGCAAAAACCTGGTAAGCATTTCTACTGAAGATGTTCAGGCGGTCATCAAAATCATGGGTAGTCCCGAGCAGATCGCCATGGAAACCGCGGAGCACTATGAGGAGCCGGAGTCCCTGCATGCGAAAGCGGAGGAAGCGCGCGGCAGACAAGGCGGCGCTATCCCCGGAGCAGCAGCGAATGCCAATGGTAAACTCGTAAGAAATCTCAATGATAAAGTGCTGGGCGGTGTTTGTAGCGGCCTTGCCAATTATTTTAATGCCGATCCCGTACTGATCCGTATATTGATGGCCCTTGGATTTTTCTTTTACGGTACTACAGTTTTCCTGTATATATTATTATGGATCATTTTACCGGCAGCTTACCCGGTTAGTACTACATCATTGAAAAGAAGGTGGTACCGTACCGATGAAGGTAAAGTGCTGGGCGGAGTTTGTAGCGGTATGTCCTACCATCTCCGTATTTCAAAGCAATGGTTGCGGTTCTTATTTGCCTTTCCGTTGATTGGCGTAGCCTTTTTTAATATCATCAATGAAGATGACCTGGCTTCCTTTTGTACCGCGGCCCTGCCGATCATGACTATCCTGTATATCGTTTTATGGATCGCATTGCCTAAAGCCAGTACTTTAACTGAAAAGATGGAATTGAAAGGGGAACGTCTTGATGTACAGAATATCAGTTCTGCATTAAAGGAGCAGAATGAAAAAGGTAGCGGACAGCCGCCGGAGCGGCCCGGCGCATTGGCTACCGCGTTCAGGATCCTGGCTTATATAGTACTGGCCTTTCTTATCCTGGTAGTAGGCAGTATCCTGGTAGGCTTACTGATGGTTTTGCTGGGTGTACTATTTGGCTTTTCTACCGCCGGGATCAGTGCCTGGCCTTTGTCCCACCTGATATTTGAGTCCCAGTCCCAGGCGGTTATCCTGTTTATAGCGGCTATCCTGGTTGTGTTGTTACCCATTGTTATTATCATACGCTGGCTGGTATTAAGAATCAAAAGGCCCGCCCGAAAAAACAAATGGATAGGCTATAGCTTGTCGAGTTTATTCCTCCTCAGCTTGTTTGCGGTGGTGTTTATTTGCGCTAACCTGGTGTCAGACTTTAAATATGCTTATAAATATAGCTCCCCTTTGAATTTAGAGCAACCTAAGGATACCTTGATCATTACCCGCCTGGACCAGCAAGGAGAAGGTTTATACAATGATGATTATGACTGGATTAAAAGAGGGATAGATGATAAATATCAATTACGGATCGCCAGCCTGAAGATCCTGCCTTCAGAAGATAGTCTTTATCACCTGGACCTTGAACGCCAGTCTAATGGTAGCTCGGCCAAGCAGGCTAAAGTGCTGGCAGAGGCTGTAAGCTATACCTACCAGCAGGATAGCAGTATCCTTAAGCTACCTGAATACCTGAAATTGGGAACCCCGGAATTATTCCGGGCGCAGCTGGCCACTGCTGTTGTGAAGGTGCCTAAAGGGAGTGTCTTTAAAATCGGTAATCTTTCCCATGACTATTCAAAAAGCTGGACCCTGAGCGCCAGGCCGCTGTTTTCCATAAAGATGAAAAACGACCGCTGGTTACCTAACCGTTATTATAAAATGGGAGCAGACGGAGTAATAGACCTGTTAGATTAATTACAGCAACTACAGTGCCTAATAATTTTTGTTAAAATAGGGGTGTGGAAAAAAAAATAGGTCTAACTTTGTGCTGAAAATTAAAAATTTTAAAAAATGACAATAGCTTCTTTAAATCCGACTTTGTTATTATCTATGCCAAGTGGAGCAGAATGGTTGTGGGTAGTATTAGTAGTGGTTATCCTGTTCGGGGGTAAAAAGATTCCTGAACTGGCAAAAGGAATAGGTAAAGGCATTCGCGAATTTAATGATGCTAAAGATGGCGTTAAACGTGAAATCGAAAGCGGGATCAATGAAAAGCCTGCCAATGAGCAAAAGTAAATTTATCTAAATTTTATAAAAATATAAGAAAGTCTTCCCAAAGTTGGAAGATTTTTCTTTTTATATGCGATGGTATTAAAAAATAATTGTTATCATTGTATAAACAAATTGTGACCCCCATTACCGTGAAGATTGAAAAAATCCGGAGGAGAACAGTAACAATAGGTCTTCCCGGGTGTTTTGTGAAAGATGCGCCTTATGTCGCTTTTTGTAATTATTTAAAATTAGTTTGATTTATGTCCTTTAAAAAAATCGTTTGTGTCGCGGCGATGCATCTTCCGATACTGGCCATGGCACAACAGGGAAAAGGAACTGCGGGTAAACCGTTGGCCGAAGCTACCGAGATGCCGGCATTAACAAGTGAATCCCTGGTTGCAAAGAAGCCTGAAGGCTTAATTGCGGCTCCGGGTAAAGCAACAACTGTATCAGCTAAAAGTGAAGTAGCCCTAACTCCTAAGGCGGCTCATAAACTTTCAGAACGTAGTCGTAAAGAGACCGGGGATCAATATATCCCATTGGCAGGAGAGATTGAATATTTTGGTAAGAATAATGACTATATTCTTGCTTACACCAAAAATTATTACCAGAAAAATTTTCGTCATTTTGCTACTATGCAGCAAAGGGGACAAAAATATTTCAAAATAATAGACCGTACTTTTGATAAGCGCGAGGTGCCTTTGGAAATGAAATACCTTAGCGTAATCGAATCCGCGCTTACTAACAAAGCCTTGTCAAAAGTGGGCGCACTCGGTCCCTGGCAGTTTATGCCGGGTACCGGCCAGTTTATGGGTTTGGTAGTTAACGATCGCGTCGACGAGCGTACAGACTGGAATAAGTCTACCAATGCGGCCGCTAAGTATGTTAATTACCTGTACGATATGCTGGGAGACTGGCTATTGGTGGTAGCGGCTTATAATAGTGGACCGAAGCCTGTATTAAGTGCTATTAAAAAGACAGGAAATGCGGACTTCTTTGCCATAAAGAAATACCTGCCTGCTGAAACGCAAAACCACGTAATGGCTTTTGTAGCAACGGCAACAGTTATGGAGCGTATGAACGATTATATCGGGGCGCCCGTTCCTGCAGACTTTGACTGGAAATCCTTGAATATTCAACCAGGCAAAAGTTCCGACGGGATTACGCCTGCAAAACCTAAGAATCCTTTATTGCTGCGTTTTTCTGAAGAGGAGCTTAAAGGGATGGCTATTGTAAAAGTGGGTAGTCCTATTGACCTGGATGTTTTGGCGGCGACCCTGGGTGAGGACAGGAGAAAAATAGGGCGATGGAATTTTGATTATTACCAATCCCTGGATGCCTTCAAAAGTGGTACGGCTAAAAATTTCCTGGTAAGAATTCCGAAAGATAAGCTGGAACTCTTTTTAGAGAAAAAAGGTTTTATAGAGAAGCATAAAGTAGATCTGAATGCATTTGAATAATACTAAAAAAGCACTTCTGTACAGAAGTGCTTTTTTAGTATTAAACGGTTATTTGTGGGAAGACTTGTGATGGTCTAGTAATTTGCGCTTGAATTTTTTTCTCAGGTAGGACTCACGGTACATAAAGAATAAAATAGCTACTCCAATAACGCAAATCAAACCGAGAATATAATTATCAAGCTGTGCGATTAACATCTCTTTGCTCATCTTAATAGTTTTTCAAGGTTATGATAATTTAAGATTTTTCTTAAATTGAACTATTACAAATATACTTTAAATTATTTAATCCATAATGGGAAATTTTCTGTATTAACAAATTGTTACTTATTTATTTTCCGGAGGCAGCGCAATATTCAATGTAATTGGGCAATAATTTTATTTCGCTGGGGTAAAATTGTATCTTTGTAAACTTATAATCTTGAAAAAATCATATGGCTAAAATATTAGTAACCGGGGGCTGCGGGTATATCGGGAGCCATACGATCGTAGACCTGGTAGAGAATGGTTACGACGTAATTTCGGTAGACAATCTATCCCGGGGATTCGTAGAAATGAACAGGCGTGTTTCAGATTTACTGGGCAAAGAGATTGTCAATTATCAACTGGACCTGAGCGACCGTATACAAGCCCGGCAACTATTTGAAACACACAGCGATATTGATGGCATTATTCACTTTGCCGCCTATAAATCGGTTCCAGAATCGGTAGATAAGCCCCTGATGTACTATCGGAATAATATTGATTCCCTGGTCAATATATTAGAACTGGCACAGGAATTTGGCGTTAAAAATTTCGTTTTCTCTTCTTCCTGCTCTGTATATGGTAATGCGGATGAATTACCGGTTACTGAATCTGCTCCTATGAAGGAGGCCGAGTCGCCTTATGCACATACCAAGCAGATCGGGGAGGGTATCTGTGCCCGCTTCGCAAAAGCTTTCCCGGATTTCAGGATTGTTTTACTGCGCTATTTTAACCCGGTAGGCGCCCATATCTCTGCCCAGATCGGGGAGATGAATAAGCGTCCTGAAAACTTAGTACCGATTGTTACACAAACCGCTATAGGTTTACGGGACTCAATGACTGTATTCGGCACTGATTATGACACAAAAGACGGTTCCTGTGTACGCGATTATATTCATGTATCAGATATTGCACATGCCCATACTTTAGCTATACACCAGTCCCTTAAGCAAGCTTTACCCGGCAATTGTGAGGTGTATAACCTGGGTACCGGTACCGGGGTAACCGTGCTGGAACTGATCGCCGCCTTTGAAAAAGTATCAGGACTTAAGCTGAATTATACCATTGGTGGCCGCAGGGCAGGAGATGTGATCAAGGTGTATGCCAATAATAGTAAAGCAGAAAGAGAACTGGGCTGGAAACCCGTATACAATATTGAAACGATGATGGAGACTGCCTGGGCATGGGAGCAAGCGCTGGCCCAGTCCCCTACAGAGAGCATACCTTAAAACAGGATGATATGGCTACAGTAAAGGGTGTAATACTTTTTGATGGAGTATGTAACCTCTGCAACCAGAGTGTTCAGCTGATCATTAAGCAGGATAAAAAGGATTATTTCCGGTTTGCTGCCTTAGACTCCGATTATGGAAGAATGATGGTGTCTAAATACCAGTTGACTACCGACAGTATCGTGTTGATAGAAAATGAGGAGGCTTATACCCAGTCAGATGCGGCATTAAGAATTGCCCGGCGACTGTCTGGTATTTACCCGCTTTTATATGCCACAATGATCATTCCTAAATTTATCCGGGACCGTATTTACCGCCTTATAGCCCGCAACCGGTACAGGTGGTTTGGAAAAAGACAGTCCTGCTGGATGCCTTCAGCGCAATTAAGTAAAAAATTTTTAGCATAAGCATTGATCCATAAGATGGAAGATTTATTAAAAGAGTTTGAAACGAGTAATAGTAGTCAGTGGAAGGAGCGTTTAGAAAAAGATCTTAAAGGCATTACCTTTGAACAGCTACAAAGAACAGATGATAACCAGATAACAATTGCCCCCTTTTATACCCGGGAAGATCAGGTGCCTGCCGCTTCTGTATTTACACATACAGACTGGGTGATTGTGGAGCAGGTTCGTGTAAAGGACGAAAAGTCCGCTAATAGCCAGGCCCTGGCGGCTTTGCAATGCGGCGCAAGTGGCCTGCATTTCGTTGTAGAAAAAGAAGACTTGAACTGGCCTGTTTTATTTGAAGCGATAGAACTCAACTTTATCCAGACAAGGATAGAGTGGGCTGCCGGGATTACGCCCCAGGAAGCCGCGCTCACGGATTACCTGGATAAGCATGGTATTGATCGGGGTGTAATAATTCATGGCCGCGATAATATGAATGCTTATTTTACAACAAAAGAAGTTTCCTGCAAAGAAGCAGTACTTTCAGGCGCAGGACTTAAGGAATGTATATGGGTGGACAGCGGCATTTATTATAATGCGGGCGCTAACTCGGTCAGCCAGTTGGCCTACACATTAGGTCATGTACAGGAAGCCTTGCATATAGCGGAACAAAATGGTACTATTACAGGCATCAGCAAGGTAAATATTAGTATTACAGCAGGTACTTCATTTTTTGAAGAGATCGCCAAGTTGCGGGCTTTAAGGCAATTAGTGGCTTTATTACTAAAGCAGTATGCTCTTTCGGCTGAAGTGCAGCTGTACGTGCAAACAGGGACCTTGTATAAAGCGCCTTTTGACGTATATAGCAATCTGCTGCGGGATACTTTAGCCGGTATGGCTGCAGTACTTGGGGGCTGTGATGCCCTGGCCGTTTTACCATTCGACCTGAAAAAGCAAACAGGGTATACCCGCTTCAGCCAGAGGATGGGGATTAACCAGCAACTGCTTTTTAAAGAAGAAAGCTACCTGCACCAGATCGCGGATACCGCTAAGGGTAGTTATTATATAGATCAGCTAACCAACCGCTTTGCGCAGGAAGCCTGGGCTTCTTTCCAGCGTATCGAAAAAGAAGGCGGTTTGCTCGCTTATTTTGAATCCGGGCTGTTGTTGCAGGAGATTGCCGGGCAGGCTGAAATACTGGTAAAGGCATATGTTTCAGGCGAAAAAATATGGATTGGCATGAATAAGTATCCTAACCCGGCGGATTTGCCGAATCAAACTATTATCATGCAGGCGTCTGAAGCAGAAGGTATGATCAGGGCTTTGGAAATAGCTGATTTCCTGAACGATAAATAATACTTTGTTAATAAAAGTGTTCAAAAATTTGCATTATTGCATAAAGCAATATATTTTAGCCACCCTGATTACTCATTAAAAAAATAAAAGATATGGCACTTTCAGATAAGCGTTACGTGTTTCTGGTAGATGATGAACCTATTCAGAACGAGATGTTGAAAGATTTCTTATCCGAGCGGTATACCTATGAAATCAAAATCTTTGAAAGCGGTGAAGAAGCTATGGCCAATATGCACCTGCACCCAGAGATCATCGTTTTGGACTATCATTTAAATGCCCATTTAAATGATGCGAAAAACGGAGTGGAAATACTAAAAGATATCAAAGATCAATATCCTGAAACCCAGGTGATCATGTTATCCGGACAGGATAAAATAGATGTGGCGATCGATACCATGAAATATGGTGCTTTTGACTATATTGTTAAAGGAGAAAGCGCTTTTTCACGGATTGAAAATGTGATCAATAATGCCAGTGAGCTGCACAAGCTAAAAGTGGTGAATGAAGGGTATAAGAGAACGATCACTTTGCTGACGATAGTTATCGGACTTATTATTATCGGCGCCCTGTTTTTCACTTTTGTGAAACCGGTTTTAGGGCAATAAAATAGTTTTACATATTAATAAATTGTAAAGAGGGGGAGGGTTCAAAAACCTTCCCCTCTGCTATTTATATGAATATATATATTATAAAAAATAATTTTGTTTATTCTTTAATATTATAGATTTTTCGATCATCAAACCATCTATTTTTGTCCAAATTTGATGATTTATGAAGAAAAATTTTATTCTTTTTTTATGCCTGCTTTTCTTAGCAGGACAACAAGTATGGGGACAAACAACCCTCACTGTTAACCTCGCTTCAACAGGAGGAAGCGCTAATATTGGTTCCGGTAACTATGGTAGCGGGGCTCAGCGCACCTGGCAGCAGGGATCGCTGCAATTCGGAGGTAAGGCCATTACCGCCGCTACTTCACCAAATGCGGGGGCGATACAGGCCCAGGCCAGTAATGGTGTTATTTACAATATTGACCCGCTCCCGGGTAAAATATTGAGTATTGTCGTTACATCCTGGTCTGGTTCTATAGACCAGGTATCTGCTTTAACGGTGGGAGACGCTGCTGCCGGCAGGCTGGTAAATGCTACCAGCGCCAATTATACAGTGGCTTCTGGAACAGGCATTACAAGTTTGGGCAATGCTACACCCGGCAGCTGGACCAATATTGCGGGAGACAATCGCTTTTTTGCAATTAAAAGAGGTAGTAATGCCTCTTATTGGGAAAAAATAGAAATTACTTATGAAAACACACCTGCCTGTGCCGCTCCGGGCGTACAGGCTGCTGCGCTTAATGCGAATAATATTACAAGCACCGGGGTTGTTGGCTTTTCATGGACAGCAGGTAATGGAGATGCATCCCTGCTTGCCTTAAGAGCTACAGCACAGGCTAATGCGGCACCTGCTTCTGGCACAGCCTATACGGCCAATACAGATTTCAGCGCAACTACAGGGATCAATACAAATAATAAAGTAGTGTATACCGGTGCCGGAAATACCGTTAATGGTATTAGCAACCTGGCCCCGGGAACACAATATACCGCTACTGCTTATGCATATAATACTACCGATAACTGTTATAACACAACAAGCCCGGCTACAGTATCTTTCTATACCTTAAGTACCGCACCTTCAGGGCAACCTGCAACATTTAATGCGGTAGCGGCAGCTTATGACCAGGTGAACCTTAGCTTCAGCGCGGCCGGCACGATCGCTAACGCATCTGGTTACCTGGTTTTACAAAAAGCCAATGCCCCAATGAGTGGTTTACCTGTAAACGGTACTGCTTATACTGTAGGTGCGTCTGTTGGAGATGCAACCGTAGCGGCTATCATTAACAATACCTCGGCTACCAGCCAGAACATTACTGGGTTAAGCGCATTGAACACTTATTTCTATACCATTATTCCTTTTAACTGGAATGGTGCTCATGCGCCAACTTATCATTATAATACAACGAATGCGCCAACTGCAAGTGCGACAACACCTACAGGACCAAGTTCCCTTTCTGATATCATGAATAATGCAGGCGGTGCTTTTTATACGGCTGATATCGATTATTTACAATACCAGGCGACTACGATCACTGCAATCGGTTCTGGTTCGGTAGCGGTTATGGAGCTGCAATTACGGGACGGAGGTAGCGCCGCACCGGATGCGGACGCGTTGACCACCCAACTGACTGCTTTAACGTTCAACTATACCGGCGCTGCGAATACGATCCGTAAAGCAGCCTTGTTTGACGGAACTACGAAAGTGGCTGAAGTGACAGCAGGAGCTAACTCTATTGCTTTTACAGGGCTTTCAGGCCTGAGCGCGCCGGATAACGGCACAAAGAACTTTACACTAGTAGTAAGTTTTACGACTACGGTTACAGATAATGATAAACTGGTTTTCTCGGTAATTACGACCGGTACTGCTGCCAATACACTGTCTTCTCAAATGGCTGCAGCCAATGGAGGAGCCGCGACATCAGATAATAATACCTCAAATAATAATAACCGTATCCGGGTAATGGCTACAAAAATTGCCTTTACTACCAACGCGAGCAATACAAACCTGAATGTAGCGATGAGCCCGGCCCCGGTAATTGCGGCTTTAGATATCAATAATAATATTGACCTGGACCTTACCGGTACGGTAAGCCTGACATCAAGCGGTACTTTATCTTCAAGCCCGGTGACTGCAACGTGGACGAATGGACAAGCGACCTTTAGCGCGATTACCCACACAGCTTTAGGTACTGGTTTAGTGCTTACCGCCCAGTCGGGTGCTTTCACTGCGGTAAACAGTGCTGCTTTTAATATTCACACGATTCCTTATGCTAACGGAGATTACCGTACAACAAGTGACGGTAACTGGCCTAATACAACAGGAACATGGGAATTGATGACTAATGGAACATGGGCGACAGCTTCAAGACCAAGTGCCAGCTATGCTGCCGGTAAAATCTATATTCAACATAATATTTCAACCAGCGGCAGCTTCGCCAGCCCGAGTATTGCCATCCTGGAAAATGGTCGCTTTACAGTAAATTCAGCTTCTACTATTGCTGAGCTTAAAGTTTATTCAGGTGGTACTTTTGAAGCGGCAAACTCAATGACTATTTCACCCTCAGCTTCTGTTAAGAATGTAGTTGTGGAGTCAGGCGGAAAGTTTGTGTTAAATGCAGGGACCTTAACCAGTAATGGAACAGGAAGTGCTATCTGGAATGGTAATGAAGATTTTCAATCCGGCTCTATACTTGAAATAAGAAACTGGAACTATAGCGCTTCGAGTGGTGCCCAACGGCTGGTATACAGTACGCCACAGGTTACTCCCAATGCAAATGGCTATCTTTTCGGTAATATTTATTATTACGGTGCTCAGGCGGTTACTTTTGGTTTCCTGCATGGGAATAATGTAGCCGTTAAATTATGTGAAAATGACCTGGTAGTAGCATCAACAGGTAGCGGTGTGCTTGCTTTTGCAACGACCAGTGCCAATGCAGAACTGGGAGGTAGCCTGGTCCTGAATAGTGGTGTATTTAGTGCATCTATTCCCGCTTCAAGTGTAAATACGCATACTATTCATGGTAATCTTGAGGTTAAGAGCGGAGCTACTTTCCGGATTAACCAGCAAAATTCGGCGGTAAATTCTACAGTGTTATTAGGTGGTGACCTTTTGGTGCAGGGAACACTGGAAGGAACAAATCCTAATACTACGGTTACGAGCACGATCATTTTCAATAAAACCGGAGTACAATCTGTTGACATTGACGGTACTTTAAATAATCACGTTTTCTTCCAGGTAAACAGTGGGTCAGAACTGGTTTTGCCCCAAAATCTTGACCTTACGAATGCAAGAAATACTTTGGAAGTGCTGAACGGCGGCACACTGAACTTTAACGGATATAATGTTACAGGCTTAGGTACCCTGATCAATAATGCCGGGGGAACTTTAAAGATCACTAGTCCCCAGGGGATTACAGCTTCCGGGGTAGGCGGGAATGTACAAACGACAACCCGCAACTATGATGCTGGCGGAACTTACAGCTATGTAGGTACAGTCCTTCAGGCTACCGGTAATGGTGTGCCGGCTGCTGTCGCTAATATAGTAGTTAATAATGCAAATGGTGTGCAACTGAGCCAGCCTACGACAATTACAGGGAATTTGTCTCTTGTAAATGGTTTGCTCAGCACTACAGCAGCCAATACATTAACTTTAGGGACCGATGCTACAGTGACCGGTGGCAGTAACTCCAGCTATATTAACGGGCAGGTGATCCAGGCCACTAATAGCCTTACTGCTAAAACTTTACCGGTAGGTAAAAACGGGGTGTACGCTCCCGTGGTACTGATCCCGGCTGCAAATACCGCCGCTACTTTCATTGCTGAATATTTTAATGGTACCGCTGTTACTCCTGACGCGACTACTTACGCTTCAGGAAGTGATATACAGTCTGTTGATGATTTCCAATATTGGGAAGTGAACAGAACCAATGGCACTGCTGCCGTTAGCATCAATCTGCCGTTCCAGTCTCCCAGCAATATTCCTGCGCTTTCAAGAGCATTTGTAGCCCACTATAACGGTGTCGCATGGGAAAACGCCGGCAATGTCGGAACCACAGGCACCGCATCAAATGGTACCGTAACTTCCGGCGCTGTAAATACATTTAGCCCGTTCACGGTAGGTGTTTTAAACAGCACGCCTTTACCATTAGGCCTGAATAACTTCAATGTGACGAAAGAAGCTTCATTTGTAAATATCACCTGGGATAATGCTGACGAAACGGCAGGAAGTAAATACCTGGTAGAAAGAAGCGCAAATGGAGGTACATTTGAAACAATTGCTACGGTTAACGGTGCCGGCAAAGCAAGTAAATATATTTACGAGGACAGGAACTACAAAACCGGTGACAATTATTACCGCCTTACTTTAGTAGCTATTGACGGAACTACAACTGTTTCGAAAGTGAAACAAGTGTTTATTAAAGCAGCAGCTGCTCCTGTTACTGTATATCCTAACCCGGCTTCCGGTGCCATTAAAGTTGCCGGTTTAACTGCCGGAGATATGGTGAAGGTTTATAATGCTACAGGTGCCTTAGAGCGGTCTGTAATGGCAACGGATAAAATAGTATTACTTGAAATAGGCAATCTTGCAGGCGGCGTGTACCAGGTGCAGGTATTGCAGTCTGGCAAAGTTATCGCTACAGAAAAATTAGTAATTACTAAATAAGAATGGATTATATATTCCTTAAAACGGCTACCTTTTTCCGGGTAGCCGTTTTGATGTTTAACGATCAGGATTCATAAACGCTCTATAGGCGGATGCTATTTTGCAAATCCAATAAAAAGCTTGAAATTGCATGTAAATGTCTGAACAATATTTAGTCTCTGCCCGTAAATACCGCCCGCAAACGTTTGATACCGTTGTGGGGCAAGCTCATATTACCACTACACTTAAAAACGCGATCAGGACCCAGCACCTGGCACATGCTTATTTATTTTGTGGCCCCAGAGGGGTAGGCAAGACGACCTGTGCCCGTATCCTGTCCAAAACGATCAACTGTGTAAGCCCGACAGCGGATATGGAAGCCTGCGGGGAATGTGAAATGTGCCAGACCTTTAATGAAAATGCTTCTTTTAATGTATTCGAGCTTGATGGCGCTTCTAACAACTCTGTGGATGATATCCGTTCGCTTACAGAGCAGGTAAGGTTTGCGCCGCAAATGGGCAAATACAAGGTCTATATCATAGATGAGGTGCACATGCTCACTTCAGCAGCCTTTAACGCGTTTTTAAAGACCCTGGAGGAACCGCCGCCTTATGCTATTTTTATCCTGGCGACTACAGAGAAACATAAAATATTACCGACTATCCTGTCCCGCTGCCAGATATTTGATTTTAAGCGGATCCAGTCTGCTGATATTGTTGGGCATTTGAACAACATCTGTAGTAAAGAAGGGGTTGTGGCTGAAGAGGCCGGCCTGCATATCATCGCGCAGAAAAGTGAAGGCTGTATGCGGGATGCTCTTTCGATGATGGACCGGATCTCCAGCTTTTCCAACGGACACCTGACCTACGATCAGGCTGTGGAACACCTGAATGTCCTGGACGCCGGATTTTACTTTAAATTACTGGATGCTTTGCTAACCACCAATGTGGCGGATGTTTTGTTGCTCCTGGATGAGGTCTACAGAAGAGGGTTTGAAGGAGATGCGATCCTGAATGGATTTGCTCAACACCTGAGGGATCTTCTTTTGTGTAAAGATCCTAAAATGACCCGGCTTTTAGATATACCGGAGGCGCATAAACGTTCCTTTTTTGAAAAAGCACAAATGCTGAGCATGTCTTTTATCACTTCAGCATTGAACGTGATCAATGACGCGGAAGTAAATTATAAAACTACCCTGAATAAGCGATTGCATCTTGAAGTATACTTTATCAAGCTTTGCTATCTGACTCAAGTAGTAACCGCGTCCTCTTTACAGGACGCAAAAAAAAAATCTGACCATGTAGTACCCGGGTCGCAACCTGCGCCTGTAAGCTTTAATGCCCCGGCCCCGGATGTGGTCAATACACCGTCGCCGGTGATGCCTGCTGTACCGCAGCCGGCTCCTGCCAGGCCTTTAAGCGCTGCGATTAATACTACTCCAGCTCCTAAAGAAAAGCCGGCCGCACCGGTCAGTGCTCCTCAAAATGTACCTCCTGTGTCGCCACCGGCAAATGTCGGCGCTCCACCTTTACCAAAATTCGGCAAAGACTTCTTAAAGCAAATACAGGCCCAGGCCAGTGACGCCGGTACGCAAATCGAAGAGCTGCAGATCGACCAGGAATTAGGAGTTAAACTTTTTGAACAGTATGTACAGCACCTAAGGGATGATGCGGATAAGCAGCTACAGTCCAGCAACCTGTCCACCGCGAAAATTGTAGTGCGTGAAACCAACCTGGTGACTATTATCTGCAATTCCAATATGGGCGCGATTTATGCCAATGGTAATGTGGACGCTTTCCGGGAGTTTTGTAAAGAGAAAACGAACAATAACTCGGTAAAAATAGCTGTAGAGCTCACCCCGGAAGCGGAAAGAGTCGAAAGTGCGCCGCAAAAAATGTCCAGCGCGGATATTTTTGCACTGTATGCCAGTCAAAACCCGGCCTTAAAAAGATTGCGGGATGAGTTACGCCTTGATTTGAAATAAACTGGAAAATAATGAAAAAACCTATAAGGTTTCTAAAACCTTATAGGTTGTATAACTTAGCTTTTTTAGTAGATCTTTATAGTAACCTGGCGGGGATTAATAGCTTGCCAGGAGGGAGCGAATACACACTTCATCTGAAGCGATTTTAGCCTTGAGGGCTTCGAGACCGTTTAGCTTCTCTTCCCCTCTTACGTAGGCGATGAAACTCACTTTAAGTTTTTCGCCGTAAATATCGCGGTCAAAATCAAGGATGTTCACCTCTATAGTTACATTGCCGTCATCCGTTACTGTCGGTCTTTTGCCAATGCTCATCATTCCTTTGAAAGTCTGCTCCTGTATAGTGACCAGTACTGCATAAATACCAATGCCCGGTACTAAGATATCCGCATAATCCGGTTGTAAATTAGCCGTCGGATAGCCGATGGTACGGCCTATTTTATTGCCATGTACTATAGTCGCTTCTATCTGGTAGGGTCGGCCCAGCATGGCTGTTACAGCCTGCATATCGCCTTCCAGTACCGCGTTACGGATTTTTGTGGAGCTTACATGGGCATCTTTGATCAATTGTTCTTCTATTTCTATCACCGATACCTGGTCCGGTAACAAAGAGCGCAACACCTCGATGTTACCTTCCCGGTTATGCCCGAAATGGTGATCATAACCGATAATGATGGTATGTGGCTTAAAGGTGTTGTACAGGAATTCCGTTACGTACTCTTTAGAGCCCATCATGGAGAAGTCCCGGGAAAAAGGCACTACAACTATATGATCAATACCCGCCTGGGTAATTTTGTCGATCTTACTGTCCAGGGAACTGAGCAGGCCCAGGGGCTTATCTGGCTGGATGATCTTGCGGGGATGAGGCTCGAAGGTTAAAACAATGCTCTCGCCATCCACTTTACGGGCTTCGGCTACCACGTTGGCCAGGATCGCTTTATGCCCTTCATGAACACCGTCAAAAGAGCCTATGGTCAGTACCGGGTTTTTAAATGCCGGTATTTGTTCGGTCGAATAAAATACACTCACGCCGCAAAGGTAATTAATCTACACGTTTTAAATTGATACTCGCTGTAGAGGATAAAATTAAAGGGAATTTTTCGATCGTCACATCTGAAGGGTCAAGGCCAAAGCTGCGCTCTTCGCTGATGCTGATGTGTTTTAACACGAAGTACCCGTTCATGATGATCCGGTCAAACATGGGCAATTCATTTTCACGCGAAAGGAATTTTTCGATCACGATAAAGCGGAAATCTCCTTTTACATTTTTCTTGCCCAAAGATTCGTAACGGCTCAATATATTCACTTCTTTGTTCGCTACCAGGTCTTCTACTACTTTTTTGAACATCAGCTGTATTCTTTGCTCAACTTTGAAGCCCAGCCTGAATTCTATGCGGATGATCTCGTTAGGTACAATCGTCTGTACCGAGTATTCCATCGTATAAGGCTGGTCCAGGACATGTACGTGTACAAACCAATAAATGTCCGCGCGTTTGGGTTTCTTATAAAGAATAGAAAAGATGATTTTATGCTCAATTTCCCTGTTGTCGTCGGCACTGGATAGGTAAACCAGGTGCGTGGCATATTTGGGAATCGAGCGATCGTTGGACAGGTCCTGTATGATAGGAATATAGTCGTTCAATGGTACGAACTCTACATAACGGTTTTTGATCTTACGGGCCTTATACCATATATACATAATGCCAAAGAGGAAGATGCCGATAACCAGGGTGACGCTACCGCCATGCTCAAATTTGTCGAGGTTGGCCGCGAAGAAAGAAAACTCGATACTCAGGTAGACCAGGAGATAAATCAGTATCCAGAACCTCGGGTAGCGTTTTACATACATATAAAAAGCAAAAAGCGAGGAGGTCATGATCATGGTTACCGTGATGGAAAGCCCATAAGCGCCTTCCATAGCTTCTGAGCTCTGGAAATATAAAACGATAAGGCTACAGCCTACAAATAAGGCCCAGTTGATCTTTGAAATATATAGCTGGCCTCTCTCTGTAGAAGGGTAGGTCACTTTAAATTTCGGCCACAGGTTTAATTTGATGGCCTCACTTACCAGGGAAAAAGCGCCTGAGATCAGGGCCTGTGAGGCAATAATGGCTGCCAGCGCGGCGATGATGATGCCCGCAGTCCTGTATTGTTCGGGTATGATCTGGAAAAAAGGATTGATCTCTTCCGGTAACTTACGGCCGCGGTAATGATGTAATAGCCAGGCGCCCTGGCCTATATAGTTCAGGATCAGGCATGATTTGACAAAGATCCAGGAAACCCTGATATTGCTGCGCCCGCAGTGCCCCAGGTCTGAATAAAGTGCTTCGGCCCCGGTGGTACACAAAAACACAGCGCCGAGTATCCAGAACCCTTTGGGCTCTTCGATCAGTAAACGGATACCATAAACCGGGTTGATGGCTTTGAATATGTTGACATCATCGGCAATATGTATAATGCCCGTTACTGCCATCATAATAAACCATATAAGCATGATCGGCCCGAATAGTTTACCAATAGACTTAGTGCCGAACTGCTGCATGAAAAATACAATGGCCAGGATACCGATGACTATGGAAATAGTGGTCGGGGTGGGCTTCCCTAGGCCTTCAATGGCCGAGGTGATGGTAATAGGCGGGGTGATGAGCCCATCTGCAAGCAGTGCCGCGCCACCGATCATACCTATAAAGACAATACGCTTGGAGTGCCTCCTGACGAGCGCGTACAGGGAGAAGATTCCGCCCTCGCCATTATTATCTGCTTTTAAAGTAAGCCAGACATATTTGATGGTGGTCTGTAGCGTAAGCGTCCAGATGATCAGGGAGACACCACCTACTACAAGCAGTTCGTCAATCACTTTATTGCGCACGATGGCGCTCATGGTATACAAGGGAGAGGTACCAATATCCCCGTAAACGATACCCAGGGCGATAATCAAACCTGCCAGGGAGACCTTTTTAGCCTGTGCACTCACAAGATAATAATTTTAGAGTGCAAAGGTATAGTACAATTCCGCATATAAACATCAAGTGTGGATTGTTTTTTTGCTGACATTTTTGTGACAAATAATTTTTAATTCATTAATTCTATTGTATTTTCGCAAGATTGAAAAGCTGTGCGTTTTTGCGTAACAGTTTGAAAATTTATAACTATGTTAATTGTTCAGCAAATTGCATTTATAATTTTACTGCTTGCAGCATCTTTTATCTTTTATAAAAAAATATCCAGCATTCGCCGTAATATTTTTTTAGGTAAGGACCAGGATTTTCCGGGAGATACCGGCCTGCGATGGAAAAATGTCCTGTTACTGGCCCTGGGGCAGAAAAAAATGTTCAAAAGAATGACGCCGGCTATCCTGCACTTCTTTGTGTACGCGGGATTTATCATCATCAATGTGGAGATGCTGGAGATCGTGCTGGATGGTATTTTTGGTACCCACCGTTTGTTTGCCCCTGTCTTAGGCAGTTTTTATAACGTACTTTTAGGTTTATTCGAGTTTTTGGCTTTGACCGTACTGGTATCCTGCATTATCTTTTTGATCAGAAGGAATATTACAAAGGTAAAACGCCTTACTACCGGCGACCTGGCAGGTGGCTGGCCTAAAACAGACGCGAACCTGATTTTGATCACCGAGGTCGTATTGATGTCTTTATTATTGATCATGAATGCCTGTGATTATAATTTACAGCAGCTCAATGCCGGACACTATACCCAAACCGGTCCTTACCTGGTTTCCCAGCATATTGCTCCCTTATTCTCTGGCTTGAGTGAAGGAGCGTTGGTCGCTGTAGAGCGTAGTGCCTGGTGGTTGCATATCGCCGGTGTGCTGGCATTTTTGAATTACTTACCTTACTCTAAACACTTACATATCGTATTGGCCTTTCCTAATGCCTACTATGCCCCATTGGAGCCGGCCGGAAAGATGCATAATATGAAAGATATACAGAATGAGGTATTGTATGCTATGGAGCCGGATAAGGCGCCTACAGATGTACCCGCTGATGCGGCGATGCCAAAATTCGGTGCGAAGGATGTCATGGATTTGAACTGGAAAAACCTGTTGGATGCTTATGCCTGTACCGAGTGTGGTAGATGTACGGCAAGCTGCCCGGCCAATATCACCGGTAAGAAATTATCTCCGCGTAAAATCATGATGGATACCCGTGACCGGGTAGAAGAAGTGGGCGCCAATATTGATGCAAATAAAACATTTGTAGAGGACGGTAAATCTTTACTGCATGACTATATCAGCGTAGAAGAGCTTAGGGCATGTACCAGCTGTAATGCCTGTGTAGAAGCTTGCCCGGTAAGCATTAACCCATTGGATATCATTCTTGAGCTGCGAAGAAACCTGTATATGGAAGAAAGTAATGTACCACAGGAGTGGATGCAGATGTCTAACAATATTGAAAATAATATGGCTCCGTGGAAAATGAGTCCGAGCGATCGGGACGCATGGGCACACAGCTAAGCCTTGTTGCTAACATAATTGAAGCTATGAACGATCTGTTTGCCTTTGCCTTAGTTGCCCGCAGGAAATTTGCACAATGGGCTGAAGAACTCAGCACAGAGCAGTTAAATACCATACCGGAGCATTTTAAGAATAATATTGCCTGGCATCTGGGCCATATTGTGGTGAGTACAGAGATACTGTGCTACCTTAAAACCGGTGTAGAGCCGGAGCGAAAAATCGAGAATATTGAACAGTATCGTCATGGCTCCAAACCAGAAGCATACATACCTGCAGAGGAAATATCCCGTTTGAAGGAGCGTCTGTTCACTTCACTCGAGGAGATTAAATCAGATTATGAGGCCGGGAAATTCTTAAACATACAACCGTTCCAGACCATGACCTTTGGCTTTGAGATGAGCGATATCACTACAGTATTGCAATGCTGTACGCACCACGATCTCCTGCACCTGGGTCAGGCCGGCGCCATGAGTAAACTGGTATAAACATTAAAAAGAATAATTTTACATAAAATTACATTAGAGCATGACGGTAAAAACTATGGCCGAATATATGGCTGAAGGAACGGAACCAGAAGTATTGTTTTGGGTAGGATGTGCGGGAAGTTTCGATCAGCGTGCGCAAAGAATTACTAAAGCCTTTGTACAGATACTGAATAAAGTAGGCATAAAGTTTGCCATCCTGGGCCAGGAAGAAGGATGTACCGGAGATCCTGCGCGCAGGTCTGGTAACGAGTTCCTGTTCCAGATGATGGCGTATAATAATATACAGGTATTAAATGGTTATGGGATAAAGAAGATCGTGACAGCTTGCCCGCACTGCTTTAATACCCTGAAGAATGAATACCCGGCACTAGGTGGGCAATATGAAGTGATTCACCACGCTACCTTTTTACAGGACCTGATTAACAAAGGAAAAATCGTGATGAAAGGCGGCGGCGCATTTAAAGGCAAGAAGATCACTTATCATGATAGCTGTTATTTAGGCCGTGCCAATAATATCTATGAGGCGCCGCGGGAAGTGCTGGAAGCCATGGATGTGGAGCTGGTGGAAATGAAGCGTTGCAAAACAAACGGCTTGTGTTGCGGAGCCGGAGGCGCCCAGATGTTTAAAGAGGAAGAACCGGGCACTACGAGGGTGAATTTTGAAAGGAGTAAAGAAGCTATTGATACCGGGGCTACCATAATTGCGGCTAATTGCCCGTTCTGCACTACCATGCTTATGGATGGGGTTAAAAACGCGGAAAAAGAAGATTCCGTACAGGTACTCGACATCGCCGAAATGATCGCTCAAAGCCTGGAAGACTAAATATACTTTTAGCAATATATTATAAATTTAATGGCCCGGAATTTTTTTTCTGCGGCCATTATTATTTTTATCCTACTTGGATATTTATTGATTTTAATGGCTAAATTTGGTAAAAATTAAATTATGAAAATACTAGGGAAGTTATTTGCTTTTATGATCGTGTGTATTGTGTGCGTGTCGTGTAAGAATGATTATACTTGCAAGTGTACGAGCTACAATAATGGAACTGTAAAAAATACGGACAGCTTAATGCCTAATTTAATAAAAAAAGATGCCATTTATTTTTGTGATAAGTTGGAATCCGACTGGATGAAATCAAACCTTAGCGGTGATAACAGGGATACTATATATAATTGTAATCTGAGTAGAAATTAAGGTAAAAGCTTATAGATAGAAAGATCGAATTATTTAATTAAAATCAGCAGCACTTGACAGAACACATCATTAATCTTGAGTCTGTTAACCCGATAGAATTTTTCGGGGTTAACAATGGAAAATTTGAGTTGGTAAAGAAACGTTTCCCCCTATTGAAAATCTTATCCCGGGGTTCACAGATAAAGATCGCCGGACACCCCGATGAAGTAGCCCTGGCAAAAGAAAAGATAGGTCTTATTATTCAATACCTGGAGAAGAACGGTCATCTCTCCGAGGATTATTACCAGACCATACTGGGTGATGCGGACGGCCTTGATGACGATGGTGGCAATAGCGCCAGTATTCTTGATGTTGAAAACAATAATAATATAATTGTTTTTGGCAATAATGGCAAAGTCGTTAAAGCGAAAACCAAGAACCAGAAACTATTGGTAGCCACTTCTGAAAAGAGTGATATCCTTTTCGCTATAGGCCCGGCAGGTACCGGTAAAACCTATACGGCGGTTGCCTTAGCGGTAAGAGCCTTAAAAAATAAATCGGTTAAAAAGATCATCCTCACCCGTCCTGCGGTAGAAGCTGGGGAAAGCCTGGGATTCCTGCCCGGGGACCTTAAGGAGAAGATCGACCCTTACCTGAGACCATTATATGATGCTTTGGATGATATGATCCCGCCGGATAAGCTGAGCTATTACATGGCCAACCGGATTATTGAAGTAGCGCCATTGGCCTACATGCGGGGCAGAACTTTGGATAATAGCTATATCATATTGGACGAGGCACAGAATACTACAGATCTGCAATTGAAGATGTTTTTGACCCGTATCGGGCCAAATGCCAAAGCGATCATAACCGGGGATATGTCCCAGGTGGATCTGCCTAAAAACCAGAAATCAGGCCTGGCTAAGGCGCACCGGATCCTTAAAAATATAGAAGGGATTTCGTTTATTGAATTAGACGAGGAGGATGTAGTAAGACATAGGTTGGTGAAGCATATCATCAGGGCTTACGACAAAGAATCGGTAAGGGAAGATGAGCTGCAGGCTAAATACGATGAAGAACGCAGAGTACGCAGAGAGCAGCAGCTGAACATGAACATGAACATGAATAGGGATAATGAAAATAAATCTTAAATCAAAAAAGAAGTGATTGAACATTCAATCACTTCTTTTTTTGATTTTAAAAAATTCATTTAACGGACTAATTGAGGTGCGACCTCCTCAACGGGTAGGGACAGGTCTTTGCGGTCATTTTGGGTGCAGGCCTGATTGAAAACTCTTTTATACAAATTAAGCCTGTTTTCATATGCCTCCAATTGTTCCAGGTAGTAATGCTCCGGAGTTTGTGTTCCGGAGCTTAGTATCAGTTGACCGAATGTTTTTGTAAGCTTAGCGTTCTTACGCGCTAAGCTGCCGGTACGTTTGCTATTTAACGGGGCTGGTGAAGTTAAAGTCTGATTAAAGCTCTGTATCTGTTTGGACAAATTTTTGTAAGCTTTATTGTTGATCGCATTACGATTGCGCAAAGTGTCCGCAAGGTGTATCATGACTTCATTTCTTAAGAGATAAGCTTTGTTCAGTGATGCCCAGGCGCTGTTTATAGCGGCATGATCTGTCTGGGCCAGGCCTATTTTGCTGATCAGGAGTAACATGCATAGAAGCAATAGGGATTTTAATTTCATTTTCCAGGTCTTTATTTGAAGATATACCAAATCTACTACCTTTGCGTAAAATATTGTGTATGAATTTTAAAAATAAAGTGGTCGCCATTACAGGGGCTTCATCGGGCATTGGCAAGGCCCTGGCTATGGATGCTTTGCAAAGAGGCGCGCTTGTGGCGGTATGTGCCCGTAGTTTAGAGAAACTGCAAGGTATTTACGCGCAGCATGACAAGCTTTTATTGGTACAGGCAGATGTGTCTAAAAAAGAGGACTGCTTTAGTTTTATACAAACGGTAGAAGAAAAATGGGGCCGGGTAGATGTGCTCATTAATAATGCAGGTAACAGTATGCGGGCGCTGTTTGAGGACCTGGACGTAAAGGTGCTGGAAGAACTGATGGACGTTAACTTCTGGGGTACTGTATATACCACCAAAGCGGCATTGGGCAGCATTATAAAAAATAAAGGTACTATCGTTGGGGTATCTTCTATCGCCGGTTATCGTGGATTGCCCGGCCGTACAGGTTATTCTGCCTCTAAATTCGCTATGCAGGGATTTTTAGAATCTTTAAGAACCGAACTGCTTTATAAAGACGTCAATGTAATGTGGGTAGCCCCGGGCTTCACCGCATCCAATATCAGGAATACCGCCTTGTCGGCCAAAGGAAACGCCCAGAAAGAAACCCCGCTGGATGAGTCGAAACTCATGACGGCCGAAGAATGTGCGATGATCATTTTAGATGGTATTGAGAAAAGAAAACGTACCATCGTTATGACCTCACAGGGTAAGCTGACTGTTTTTTTAAGCAAAATACTGCCCGGGTTTTTAGATAAAATGGTATTTAATCATTTTGCCAAAGAGCCGGACAGCCCGTTGAAAAGGTAATTTAACCAGGATTATAAATTTTATTTTGGGGTAGATGGCTTTATGGATAGCCAGCTGCCCCATTTTTTCCATAATGCCGGGCTGGTAAAGGTGATCGCGATAGCGCCGAACTGTTCAATAAAAAATACATCGGCACTGAAAGCGGTAAACGCGAAGATCAAAAAGCCGGCAAGTATCAGCCATTTGTCATATTTACGGGTGAAAAAACCTATCATAAAAACGCCTTCCAGCAGGAACGTAAATTTTGCGCCTGCATTCAGCCAGAACGGGTGCTGTAGCAGCCAGGTATATAAATGGGTCTGTAAAGCATCCGGATGGGCAAAAATGTAGCTGGCCATTTGGGTTTTAATGGTTATCTCCCCGAATCCTTCCTGGAAAAAGCCGCCGTTAATAATTTTTAATAAAAAGGCCATAGTGTAAAACCAGCAGGCATAATACCGGGCCCCCTGCCAAAGCAGATCAAATCCCTTTGCTGAAGCCATAAAAGGAATCGTGATCAACCAGGCAAAGTGTAAATAATGTTGCTGATGCGTTACATACAGGTTATTGAATAGGGTGTAAATGAAAAAGACAAGGGAGAACAGGATAAAAGGCCAGCGGCGCTCACTTTGAAAAAAGCAAAGTAAAGGGAGTAAAAATAATGAAAGCGAAAAGACCCCGTTAGCGATCACATTATGCAACAAAAAACCGGATAAGCCTGAGCCCAGGAAAATACCTTCTGTAAAATCAAAATTGACATTATGCAGGACCGGCTGGTTCAGCTGGAAGGGTAAGGCTACACTAAATAGCCTTAACAGGAAAATGCCGATAAAATAAAGCATCGTTACCCTGGCTATAGTTGAGCGGGATTCATTGGAATGTTGCGTTGCTGCCATACTCATTGGTCAAGAAGTTTTACAGAGCTGTCCACTTGTTGTATACCTTGCTCGTCGTAATGCACATAATGTTTGTAAACCTTTATATTTTTTAGCTCGCGGCCTAAATTCCGGGAAAGATAGGACTTTAGCCAGGCGGGATATTTTAAAATATCATACTGGGCGTTGCTGAGCACTTTTGCATAAGCGGTATCTAAATGCAGCCGTGCCAGCTTGTGTTTATAATGTTCATAGCGGTCATCCGTATAATCATGTTGCGCGTAGTGGTCAAATTTCCCTATCGTATAGGAATAGAACATTTTTTTATGATCCGAATAAGCCGGCAGGTAGATGGTTTCCCCATCACAAACCAGTTGATACGCAATAGTATGATTTTGCTGCAGGTAAGGCGTGGAAAACATTTCCCAGGTATAAAACGGGCTGAAAGTGACCGCCGCGTAGGGATTATAAGGGCTTTTGGAAAGCAGGGTGGAAATACTCACAAATGCGAGCATGGCCAGGCAGAGCAGCTTGTTGTATTGCCATAATCTTTTGAAGTAGTTGTCGCGCATGATTTGAAGAATACAGAGGTATTTTACAGAATTTAATGCAATTTTAATCTATTTGTTTAATATTCAATACATGGGTTTAAAATAATAGTAGTACCTTTGCAGCCTCAAATTCAGAAAAACGATATTTAATGAACATTCGTAACATTGCCATCATTGCCCACGTTGACCATGGAAAAACTACATTGGTTGACAAAATTATCCACGCTACTCAGGTTTTCAGAGAAAACCAGGAGACCGGCGAATTGCTGATGGATAACAACGACTTGGAACGTGAACGTGGTATCACAATCTTGGCTAAAAACATCTCTGTATCTTACAATGGTGTGAAAATTAACGTAATCGATACTCCGGGCCACGCCGATTTCGGTGGCGAGGTTGAGCGTGTATTGAAAATGGCGGACGGTGTGATTTTGTTAGTGGATGCTTTCGAAGGGCCAATGCCGCAAACACGTTTCGTATTACAGAAAGCTTTGGGTCTTGGTCTGAAGCCGATTGTAATTATTAATAAAGTAGATAAACCAAACTGTCGTCCTGATGAAGTGCATGATAAAGTTTTTGATTTATTCTTCCAATTAGATGCTACTGAAGAGCAACTAGATTTCCCGACTTTATATGGTTCTTCTAAACAAGGTTGGTTTAACACCTCCCTTGAGCCTACCGATAATATCAATGCGGTATTAGATATGATCATTGATAAAGTACCTGAACCAAAGGTTGCGGAAGGAAATCTACAATTACAGATCACTTCTTTAGATTACTCATCTTTCTTAGGCCGTATCGCTATTGGTCGTGTTACCCGTGGCGAAATCAAAGAAGGTCAGAATGTGCAACTGTGCAAGTTAGACGGGACCATGACGCGTAACAAGGTAAAAGAACTTTACATATTCGAAGGAATGGGTAAAAAGAAAGTTACTGAAGTGAAAGCAGGTGATATTTGTGCTGTTGTAGGTATAGAAGAGTTCCAGATCGGTGAAACCATTGCTGATTTTGAAAACCCCGAACCATTGGCTATCACTGCTATCGATGAGCCAACGATGAACATGCAGTTCTCTATCAATAACTCTCCTTTCTTTGGTAAAGAAGGTAAATTCGTAACGAGCCGTAACTTACGCGACCGTTTAATGAAAGAGTTAGAGAAAAACCTGGCATTGAGAGTAAAAGATACAGATGATGCGGATAAATTCCTGGTTTATGGCCGTGGTATCCTGCACTTGTCTGTATTGATCGAAACCATGCGCCGTGAGGGTTATGAATTAACGGTAGGTCAGCCACAGGTAATTACCAAAGAGATCGATGGTAAAAAATGTGAGCCGTACGAAAACCTGGTAGTAGATGTTCCTGAAGAGTTCAGTTCTAAAGTAGTGAACCTGGTTACCATGCGTAAAGGTGAATTACTGATCATGGAAGCGAAAGGTGAAATGCAACACTTAGAGTTCGATGTACCATCAAGAGGTTTGATCGGGTTACGTTCTCAAATGTTGACGGCAACTGCCGGTGAAGCGGTTATGGCACACACTTTCTCTGAATATAAACCATGGAAAGGGCCAATCCCGGGCCGTAATAATGGTGTATTGATCGCAAAAGCAGCAGGTACCACTACCGGTTATTCTATCGATAAATTACAAGACAGGGGTTCCTTCTTCGTTGATCCGGGTGAAGAAGTATATATGGGCCAGATCATTGCCGAGCATATCAAACCAGGTGACCTGGTGGTAAATGCTACAGAGGGTAAAAAACTGACCAACATGCGTGCTTCCGGTTCTGATGCCGCAACCAATATCGCTCCTAAGATCCAGATGTCTTTAGAAGAATGTATGGAGTATATCCAACAGGATGAGTGCATCGAATGTACCCCAAAAAGCATCCGTTTACGTAAAATCGTATTAGACGAAACAGAGCGTAACAAACAAGCTAAGGCATTGAAATTATCTTAATCATTTAGCTGGTACATAAATACAAAGAGGCTATCCCTAAAGGGTAGCCTCTTTTTCGTTGAGTACTTGTTGTTCTTCCGGGTTTGTATTTTTAATATTTGAGATACCGCTTTTTTGTTATTAAATTGCCTGTTTATATAAACCTGTTCAATCAATATGGGGGAATCCAAGGTCATATTCCGGAATAATTTTGATTTCCTGCGTATCCTTTTTGCGTCATTTGTGATTATCTCGCATAGCTATCACCTCCTGGACCCGCTATCGAAAGATCCTGTTTCAAAATTCATCTCCCATACGGATCTTTCTACCTTAGGTGTATTCGGCTTCTTCGTCTTAAGCGGCTACCTGATCTGTCAGAGCCAGCAAAATGCAGCGACAGTGTCCGGCTTTCTTAAGAAACGTTTCCGGCGCATCATGCCCGGCCTTATCGTGGCGGTTGTCCTGGTTGTGTTTGTAATGGGCCCGCTGCTGACGAACTGGAACATAGGCGCCTATCTCGCTTCAGCTAAAGTGTATACTTATTTTTTTAAAACTGTCCTTTTCCTGCCTACTGATAACCTGCTGCCGGGTGTATTTGAGCAGAATCCTTTACCCTATATTAACGGCTCTTTGTGGACATTGCGCTATGAGGTTTTGTGTTACTTCAGTATTTGTAGTTTCTTTATTTTCCGGAAGCAGCAGCGCCTATATGCCATTATTGTATTCAGTTTACTGTTTGTTTTAAGATCATTGCATATCCAGGGTATGCTGATTGTTGATCAGGGGCTGGACGGGCACCTGGGCAACCTCCTTAATTTATCTTACTGTTTTTATGCCGGGGTATTATTAAAAACCTGCGAGGCCTGGGTATTAAAGTATAAAAGCATGATTTTCCTGGGATCATTCGCTTTACTGCTGGCCAGTAACCTGCTTCCCCTCCAGTCCGAGCGCTCTCTTTTCCTGGCAGCATTCCCGTTTTTTGTACTAAGTGCCGGTTTATTGTACCTGAAAATATTACAGGTGCCCGCTAAAATCGGGGATATAAGTTACGGTACTTATATTTATGCCTTCCCGGTACAGCAGGCACTGATCAGTGCCGGTATCTCGGATGTTTATCTATTAATCGGGCTAAGTCTTGGATGCAGCTGGACCGCGGGCTTTTTTTCTTTCCATTTTGTAGAGCGAAAATTCCTGTCCAGGTATAAAACAAGGCAAAAGTAAAAAGCATATCAACCTTCGGGAAGAAAAATCAATATGCTTTATTATGCCGGGAAAATATTCTTAGCGCTCCCTTTTGATATAAGCAAACTCGTTGACCTGCTCTTGCCTGGCCTTTCGTCCGGCTTCTAATGCGCGTAATTCCACCCGCCTGATCTTGCCACTGATTGTTTTAGGCAGTTCCGTTACAAATTCAATTAGCCGCGGCATCTTGTAAGGAGCCAGTTTTGCCCTGCAAAAAGCGAAAATGTCTTCTGCCAGTTCTTCGGAGGCCGCTTCCGCGTTACTCAATATAATAAACGCCTTGACCTCAAAGCCTTTTACAGGGTGCGGGCTGCCCACTACAGCTGATTCTAGTATCTGGTTATGCTCCAGTAAAATGCTTTCCACTTCAAAAGGGCCAACCCTGTAGTCGGAAGACTTGATCACATCATCATCGCGGCCTACGAACCAGAGATAACCTTCGGCATCCCGATAAGCCTTGTCGCCGGTGTAGTAAAGATTATTTTTGAATACAGAGGCCTTTTTCTCGGGCTCATCCATATAGTCTATAAAAATGCCATTAGGTTTCCCGGTATCCGTACGGACGCATATATTGCCTTCCTCCAGGTCATTAAGCAGGTTACCATGCTCATCAGCGATAACCATATCATACAGGAACAGAGGTTTGCCCATAGAGCCGAACTTAATGGCAGCACCCGGCAGGTTGCCCACCATGCAGGTGCTTTCCGTTTGTCCATAACCGTCCCGGATCAGGATGCCTGTCCCTTTCCTCCAGGCTTCAATGATCTCTGGATTTAAAGGCTCTCCTGCGGCTACACAGGACCTGAACCGGAATGTGTAAGCTTTCAGGTCTTCTGTGATCAGCATTCTTAATACAGTCGGCGGGGCGCAAAAGGTAGTAATATTATTATCTGCAATCAGTTGCAGGATCTTAGCCGCGCTAAAGCGCCCTGTGGTGTGATAGGCAAAAATAGCCGCGCCCATATTCCAGGGGGCGAAAAAGCTGCTCCAGCCGAATTTAGCCCATCCCGGCTGGGAAATATTATAATGTACATCGCCCTGCTTCAGGCCGATCCAGCTCGCGGTGGTCAGATGGCCGACCGGGTAGCTGAAATGCGTATGGATCACTACTTTGGGCATACCCGTAGTGCCGGAGGTGAAGAATAAGAATAAAGGATCGTCGCTAAGTGTATCCGCTGCTTCCGCTACCGTTCCATACTCATTGATTTCGGATAAAGAGATCCAGCCCTTACGTGTTCCGTCTGCAATAATTTTAATAGCAACTATATTGCCGGTCAGCCTTTCTGCTTCCTCAATTTTGGCGGCATTGTCCTGGTCGGCAATCACAACTTTCGGCATCAGGCGCTTAAAACGGTATTCTATATCCGCTGCACCCAGAATCGTCGCCGCCGGTATCATCCTGAAGCCGCCTTTTATGGTAGCCAGGTTGGCCTGCCAATTGATGACTTGTAAGGATAGCTGCGTGAGGATCACCTCTCCCTGTTGCATGCCTTTAGCCCTTAAGAAATTGAGGAGTTTATTACAGGCTACACTCATATCCCTGAAGCTGTAGCGATGGGTTACCTGGTCGTCTGTCCAGAGTAAAGCCGTTTCATTAGGATGGTCTTTCACATTGATGCCTTCAAAGACTTCTTTTACCCAGTTGAATTTTTCCGGTTTTTGCAGGTTTACCGCATTGAGCTGATCAAAATTTTCCTGTGCGATCAGTGACCTGACTTTTCTAAAAATATTTTCCATAATCCCCGTCTTGTACCCAAATTTACTCTTTTGCTTTGTTAATGTAGCGTGTGCTATATTAATTTAGCGAGTATACGCACAAAGAAAAAGAGCGGACTCTATAGAGTCCGCTCTTCCACAATATTTATCCGTTTAGTTGTCTTTACTCCTGTTGAAGATACTGCCGATCTCTTTACCGATGCCCTTAAGGTCAACGGTAGGGTTTAAGAACGTGTTGTCCTTGATGAAAAAGTCGTCTTTTTCTTCCGGTTTGAACTGTGCCGGGTAAATGAGCAGGAAGTTATTTTTCCTGAAGTACTTGTCCAGGTAGTTGAACATTTTGTCCATTTCACTGTGATAAGAGCGATGCCCCGGTCTGCTGAGCACAAAAGTGATCAGGTCATTTTTACCGACTTCCCGTGAGAGGATCAGGATGTCTTCCCAGCTGGTAAAAGCTTCAAACTGGAGGTCTATGGTATTTTTCTCATTTAAAGATTTCAGGAATGTTTCCAGGTTGGCGGGAGCAAAAAATTTCACCGCGCCACCGGTATGTTTCGCCAGGCTCCATACTTTATCCAGCCAGTGGGCAAAGCCTGGTTCCTTTTCCGCGTTGCGGGGTATTACGATCACATTTTTCTTAAGTGTAGACAGCGGTTGGTCGGCGTTAAAAACAAATGTAGTCACCTGCTCATTGCCCAGTATCCCGTTCATGAATGTCTTGTTCTTGACGGAACTATATGGCGTAGTGCTGTAGCCCAGGATCAGGTCGGTGATTTTATTGGCCTTGATTTCTCCAATGATCCCATTCACAATATTGTCGTCAAACCTGAGGATGTCATTAATCTCAATATCGGCGCCGGCGCCGGTCTGCACGGCGGTATCCAGTATTTTCCGGCCGCGTTTGTCGGATTCTGTAGGGTCTTCTGTTTTATTAATTATATGCAGGGCATGTACGCCGTCTTTATTGGCCGCATCTTTAATATTCAGGGCCAGTTGTACCAGTTCTTCTGTCTTTTCAATAGAATTGGAGGCGATAAGAATATGTTCCTTGTTATCTTCTTCTGTTTTTGATTGCGTGGTTTGTTCCGCCGCAATTTTCTGGCCGCTTTTTTGCGCTACAATAGAGGAAATGGTACAGGTCACCAGGATCACCAGGATAGAGCCGTTCAATACCGCTTCATTCAACAAACGCACGGGTTCTCCATTGGGTGTTTCCGCTATAATGATATTATAGCCTACCATCACCGCCGCCAGTGTTGCCGCCGCCTGCGCTACACTAAGCGAGAAAATGATGTTCAGTTGGTCTTTGGAAAGTTTATAGGTTTTAGCGGTAGCCCAGGCCGCGATATATTTAGCGGCGATTACGCCAACGGTCAGTACCAGCGCTACCTGTATGGTTTCGGTACTTTTTATAAACGCCCTGAAGTCGATGAGCATGCCTACACTGATCAGGAAGAAAGGAATAAAAAGCGCATTCCCTACAAATTCAACCCGGTTCATTAATGGCGAGGTGTGGGGGATCAGCCGGTTCAAAGCCAGGCCTGAGAGGAAGGCCCCGATAATGCCTTCTATACCGGCCAGTTCTGCCAGCACAGCACCCAGGTATACCATAACCAGGACAAAGATGAACTGGGAGATTTTATCGCTTACCCGCTTGAAAAACCATCTGCCGATGACCGGGAACCCAAGTAATACCAATACTCCAAAGACGACAATGGAAATCCCCATGCGCAACCAGAAGGCGGTATCTGCGGTGCCTTTGGTCATTCCCACGATAGCTGCCAGCACAAGTAAGGCCAGAACATCTGTAATCATAGTGCCGCCCACGGCAATGTTGACCGATTTATCTTTGCCGGCGCCCAGCTTGCTCAATATGGGGTAGGCCAGCAAGGTGTGGGAGGCGATAAGGCTACCGATCAGTATAGATGACATCAGGTTGAAGTGCAAAAGGTAATAAGCTGAAGCTGTCCCTATGATCATCGGAGCGGAAAAAGTAAACAGACCAAAGGTCAGGCTTTTCCATTTATTCTTTTTAAACTCTACCAGGTCTATTTCCAGCCCGGCCAGGAACATGATATATAAAAGTCCTGTAGTACCCGAGACCACGATGCTGCTGTCCCGGTCCAGCACACCCAGGCCATTAGGGCCTATTACCGCCCCGGCTATAATAAGCCCGATAAGATGCGGGATTTTTAATTTGTTGAGAATGATCGGTGCGAGCAGGACAATTAGAATGACGATCAGGTATTTTAATATGGGATCTGTCACCGGGAGGGTGGTATCCATAATATTTAGTAACATAAATCAGGTATTTTAGGGTTTATTTTTTAGAACGCTCCGCGTCTACTTTATAAGTAATCGTGCAGCCGTCTGCCTGCTGTATGATCCGTGTTCCGCTTAACTTATCCCTGGAATTGATGTTGAGTTTTACATTCATTGTAGTGGTATTGGCTTCATCAGAAACATTAGGTGTGGACAGGACAAAGCCTGATCCGTCAAAAATGCCGCTGTATACCCTTACCAGGTTTTCCCCCTGCATGGCCTTTACATATACTCCCGAAGAGTCGCCACCGGAGAAGGTCCAGGATTCTTTGCGGGTATCGCCAACAGCGGAACCGCTGCAATTGGTCTGGGTGCAGAGCATATTGATGTTCCAGGTCCCTTGCAGCGAATCCGGCAGCGGGAGCCCGAGGTTCTTGAGGCTTAAGGTTAATGAATCCTGTTTGGCCATGCTCAACTTAATGCTGTCCTCCAGTTGAATGAGCATTTTTTCTTTGATGAGGAGATTTTGTTCTCTTTCTTCCAGGGAAATCTCACGGGCGTCCAAAGCTTTTTTTCGTTCTTCAAAACCGCAACTGCTTAAGCCAGCAGCTATCAATAAAAATGTACTTACATAGATTAATCTGTTCATGTTTGCCGTATGTTTATTGGGTGAGCTGTACCGCTAAGGTAGTAAAAAATGAAAGAACGGGCTGGGTGCCGGCTTGTAGGGTGACTGTAGACCCGGTAAACAAGCGGGATTTGTCAGAACTTTATGACAATCGCCTTCCTGATTTTACATCAACTTAATTGGGGGTATCTTTGCGGCCTATGAGTGAAGATGTGTTTAATATTGCTTTAGTGGGCAACCCCAATAGTGGAAAGACTTCTTTGTTTAATACACTTACCGGGTTGAATCAAAAAGTAGGCAACTTTCCGGGAGTTACCGTAGATAGAAAAACAGGGACTACCAGTTTTGGAAAGGGTATAAAAGCTAAGGTGATCGATCTGCCGGGTACTTATAGCCTGTATCCTAAGAGTGCCGATGAATATGTGGCTTATGAAACTTTGCTGAACCCAAACGGAGCTGTTGTTCCCGATGTAATTATCGTGGTGGCAGACGCGACTATGCTGCAACGTAATTTGCTTTTTTGTACACAGATTATAGATTTAAAAAAACCGGTCGTCCTGGCGCTGACTATGGTAGACCTGGTGACACAATCCGGTGCCAAGATCGATTTAAAGGCAATTGTAGATTTCCTGGGCGTTGAAGTGGTAGCGGTAAACCCAAGGGTGGGCTCTGGTACCGATGAGTTGAAAAAAGCGGTTCTTTCGGCCCGGGAGAAGGGGAAACAAGCCCGGGAAACTTTCACCGGAATAGAAGAGGCACCTGAAGCGTTCCTGGCAGCGATCCGGGAAATTTCGGGTGTAAGCAGCCCCTATGCCGCATTGCATATTGCTACGGCAAAAGCGCCATTGAGTTTTCTGTCGGCACAGCAGCAGGCGGCTATTGATCAAAAAATAAAAGAAACCGGTTTTTCGAAAACCAAGGTCCAGGGCCGGGAGGTGATGGAGCGCTTTAACAGGATTGAACCGCTAAGTGCAAAGCTGGATGTGAAAAAGGCTGTAGAAGAACAGCAACGTTTTTCGAAAAGAATAGATAAGATACTCCTGCATAAAATATGGGGTAATGTGATCCTCCTGCTCGTCTTATTATTCATGTTCCAGGCAATCTTCTGGCTGGCTACTTATCCTATGGATTGGATAGATGCCGGTTTTTCTGCCGGAGGTGAATGGCTGGGTGGCCAGTTGCCGCAAACCTGGTGGGCGGACCTGATCGTTAACGGGCTGTGGGCGGGGCTTGGAGGTATCGTCATCTTTGTGCCGCAAATCGCGATATTGTTTGGTATCATCACAATCCTGGAGGATACCGGTTATATGGCGCGGATCACTTTCCTGTCCGATAAGCTGTTTAAGTCTGTAGGGATGAATGGTAAGGCAGCTATGCCCCTGATCAGCGGCCTGGCCTGCGCCATACCGGCGGTAATGGCCACGCGGATTATTGAAAACCGGAAAGAACGTCTGATCGCGATTATGGTTACGCCATTAATGAGTTGCTCGGCGAGGTTGCCGGTTTATATTATACTGATCAGCCTGGTGGTCCCGGAAGGTACCGTTTTCGGCTTCCTGTCCGTACAGGGATTGGTGATGATGGGCCTCTACCTGTTGGGCTTTTTCATGGCCCTGATCGTATCTAAAGTGTTAAGCTGGCTGATCAAAGGCGAAAGGACCCAAATGTTTCTGATGGAATTACCTGTTTATCGTGCGCCGAGGTGGCGGAATGCCCTGCATACCATGGTTGAAAAAGCGAAAATATTCGTTGTGGACGCGGGGAAGGTGATCATGATCATTTCTATAGTATTATGGGCATTGGCCAAATTTGGCCCTGGTGGGCGTGAAGCGGCCGTAGAGGCCAAATATGTGCAACTGGCCGCTGCGAATACGGACGGCGCACTGACTCCGGAGCAGGAATTTAACAAGGAAAATGAGCACCTGGAAAACTCTTATATTGGTGTGATGGGCAAGGCTATTGAACCGGCCATTAAACCACTGGGTTATGACTGGAAAATAGGAATCGCACTGATCACTTCATTCGCGGCCCGGGAAGCTTATGTGGGCACCATCTCAACTTTATATAGCCTTGGCGGCGATGCGGCAGAAGATGATCCTACACTCAGGGGTAAAATGGCTGCGGCAAAATGGCCTGATGGCAGGCCGGTCTATACTTTAGCCTCCGGGGTGTCTTTATTGATCTTTTACGTATTTGCCATGCAGTGTATGAGCACCCTGGCGATCGTGAAGCGGGAAACCCAATCCTGGAAATGGCCGGTGATACAAACGTTATATATGGGCGCATTGGCCTATATTTGCGCTCTGATCGCATTTAATCTTTTAAAATAATGGGAAAATATATAGGACTAGTTATTGGCGTATTTGCCGTTCTGCTGGCATTGATCTTTGCATTGACCAACAGGACGCCGGAATCTTATGACCTGACCATGCTTATTGCCGGAAATGCCGTACTCGCCATATTATCTGTAGTAGCGTATCTCATGGTGAATAATGCGTTGAAAAACCCGAACCCCAATGCCTTCATCCGGGCGAAAATGGCGGGAACTATGCTACGTATCTTCATCAGCATTGCGGGTATTGTAAGTTTTGCCTACCTGAAAGGTAAAACACCGGCTACCAAGCCTACGATATTCCTGCTTTTAGGTATGTACGTGATCTATACCATACTGGAAGCGGCAGTACTTTCTAAAAAGGGGAGAAAAGGCGCTTAAACTATTTACTGTTTTTCCTTAAAATGAATGAACCCGAGAGATGGCAAAGGAAAAAATCTCTTATGACGCTTTTGCAGCTTACCTGCCGCCAGGAGCTTTGGAAAGAGTTATACCCTGGTTTGAAAAATATACGATCAGGCTGGTCATTACCAGGGAAAGAAAAACGATACTGGGCAATTACCTGAACCCTCACCGGGGCCATCCCCATCATGCCATTACAATTAATGGCAATCAGAATCCTTATAGTTTCCTGGTCACTCTTTTACATGAGCTGGCCCACCTGGAAGCTTTTGTGCAGTATCAAAACCGGATCGCGCCACATGGAGCGGAATGGCAAAATATTTACCGCCAGGTTATGATCGGCTTCCTGGGTGTACAAGTTTTTCCGGATGAATTGGAAAGGGCGATCGCTTTGTCTTTGAAAAAGGTAAAAGCGGGCTCCTGCTCTGATCCAAAGCTATATAAAGCTTTAGCCGCGTATGATCCGGAGCCTGTTGATGGTTTAATCTGGGTAGAAGAATTACCACCAGGCAGTTATTTCGTTACGAAGGAGGGGATTGTTTATCAACTGATTGAAAAACGGCGTACGCGTTATTTATGTGAACAGTTAGGTACTAATAAACGTTATCTTTTCCAGGGTGTAGTACGGGTGAAGCCTATAGATAAGGCTACATTACAGGCAAAAGGCTTATTATCCGCCTGAAAATTCTTTGTTACAACAATACATTAGTTTACTTAAAACATAAAGGAAGCCTTTCGGCTTCCTTCTTAATTGTATAACAAACTAAAACTGTTACGATTCACAACTGCTGCAGGTCACAAGGTTGTTGACCAACTCTTTGGACACACTCTGGCTGCGTTGATAATACAGGGTTTTTACCCCGAGTTTCCAGGCTTCGATCATCAGCCGGTTTACCTCCTTGATCGCGAGGTTGGAAGGGATGTTCAGGTTCAGGCTTTGCGCCTGGTCGATGAAGCCCTGGCGGATAGAAGCCTGCTGGATAATTTCCAGCTGGGAAATTTCCTTAAAGGTCTTGAATACGTCTTTCTCTTGCTGCGTCAATTCCTCCAGGTGCTGTACGCTACCATTGTTCAGCATGATGCTGCGCCAGGTATCCTCATTATCAATGCCTTTTTCTTCCAGTAAAGTGCGCAGGTATTTGTTCTTACGCATAAAGTTACCTTTAGACAAGCCGGCTTTGTAGTAGTTACTGCTGAACGGCTCGATACCTGGTGAAGACTGTCCTAAGATAGCTGAAGAAGAGGTGGTAGGAGCAATCGCCAATAAAGTTGTATTGCGCCTGCCATAACCTTTTAATACTTCCGGTTCACCATAGATCGCGGCTAATTCCTGGGTCGCCTTATCCGATTTTTCATGGATGTGCTTGAAGATCTCGTGGGTCAATTGTTTGGCACGTAACCCTTCAAAAGGAATCCTGTTTTTCTGCAAATAAGAGTGCCAGCCTAATACGCCCAGGCCTAAAGCACGGTGCCGTTTGGCAAAGCGGTTCGCATTCGCCAGGTAATAATTATCTTCTGTCTTGGCAATAAACTCCTGTAATACGGCATCCAGGAAGAAGGTGGCCATTCTTACTGCTTCAGTATCTTTCCACTCGTCATATAATTCCAGGTTCATGGAAGACAGGCAGCAGATAAAGGATTCATCTTTTGAAGATGGTAAAGCAATTTCAGAACACAGGTTACTGGCGTTGATCTGCATGTTCAGATCTTTATATACCTGTGGTTTGTTGCGGTTTACATTGTCGGTAAAGAAAATGTAAGGCAGGCCTTTCTGTTGGCGGGATTCCAGGACTTTAGCCCAGATCTCACGCTTGGCCATATCACCGTCGATCATTTCCTGCATCCAGTAGTCTGCGACGCATACCCCGAAGAAGAGGTTCTGGATCGGGCTACCGATATTTTTTATGTTCAGGAATTCTTCTATATCCGGGTGATCTATGTCCAGGTAGGCCGCGAAAGCGCCACGACGTACACCACCCTGGGAAATAGTATCCATAGCGGTATCGAACAGCTTCATAAAGCTTACGGCGCCACTACTTTTACCATTATCGGTTACGGCACTACCTCTTTCTCTCAAGCCGCCGAAGTAGCCCGAGGTGCCACCGCCGATTTTGGTCTGCATAATCACCTCACCCAGTTTATGGGTAATGCCTTCAATATGGTCCGGTACGTGTACATTGAAACAGGAAATAGGTAAACCGCGTTCGGTACCCATATTGGCCCAGATCGGTGAGCTTAAGCTCATCCAGCCTTTTTCAATCAGTTCTTTAAAGCCTTCTTTATATTCAGGTTTATACAGGCGCTGTGCCGCTGCGGTACATACCCGGTCAATCGCTCCTTCTACTGATTCTCCTTTGAGCAGATAGCCCCTGTTCAATATTTGCTCACTTTCTTCGTTGAGCCACCAAAGTCTTTCCATAAAATTCCTAAATTCAAAATATTAAAGTCAAGAGTCAAAAAGGCAGGCAGTTTTGACTCTTTAATTTTTAATTAAAATAAGTCCATTGCAGTTATGCTCTTGTCGTGCTTGGTATAATCTACCGGGCGCTTGGCAAAGAAATCGTCCAGGCTGTTGGCAAATACTTCTTCTTCAAACCAGCGCATAGGGCTGTAGTCCACTTCAGAGATGTTATAGATCTTAGACATGCCGATCTTCACCAGGCTGTCGTCAATACGGTATTTCATGAAGTTTAAGATGTCTGTTTTATTGATCTTTTCCAGCTCGCCTTCTTCAAAGATCCAGTCCAGGATCTCGGCTTCGATGGCTAAAGATTCTTCAATGATCTCTTGTATTTTGGATTGCTTGGCTACATCCAGGTATTCCGGGAATTCTTTTTTGATCTGGTTGATCAGGTAAATACCGGCATTAGCGTGGATCTGCTCATCTACAGAAGTCCAGGCGATGATGTTGCTGGTATTTTTCATATAGCCCTTGAAGCGGGTAAAATACAGGATGATCGCGAACTGGCTGAACAGGGAAACATTTTCAATAAGGATGGTAAACAAAACCAATGAAGTAATATATTCATGCGGTTGCGTGCTCTTGGCGTCTTTTAAAGCGGCGCCCAGGTAAGCGATACGCTTTTTGATAACCGGGACTTCGATAATTTTTTCAAATTCGGAGCTGTAACCCAATACTTCCAGCAGGCGGGAATAAGCTTCAGAGTGACGGAATTCGCATTCTGCGAAGGTGCTGCCCAGGCCGTTGAACTCGGGTTTCGGCATATGCTGGTACAGGTTACCCCAGAAGGTTTTTACGCTTACCTCGATCTGCGCGATGGCCAGCAGGCTTTTTTTGATCGCCATTCTTTCATAAGACTCAAGATGGGAGTGGAAGTCCTGCAGGTCGGCGGTGAAGTCTACCTCGCTATGCACCCAGAAAGATTTGTTGATAGCGTCTGTATACTGTAAAACCTCCGGGTATTCAAAAGGTTTATAGTGCTGTCTGTAATCAAAAATGCTCATAGCCGTTACTATTTTGTGGTTTAATTGTTTGCTTTTAAGGGTCGACAATGCTGCCACAGCGTGCTATGCGCTTGATGTTGCAGACAATGCCTTTTTTGCGAAAGCAAAGTCCTGGAGACATGGGGCAGGCGATCTGGCTATTGAATGTACGATTCATTACAGTTGCGCAACAGCTCATGAGTTTCACATGATTCTCCCGTATTCATCTTCCTTCCCAGGAAAATGCCCATGCCGGGTAGACTTAATTTCGAATTCAAAAGTAGGCATTTGAAAATGGCTTTAAGGTTTTGGTTATGCACAAGATGTTGAAAAAGGGATTATGAAATTCCGAAGTATCGGCCCCTATTGATTTTGGTGAAATTTCCGGGGCAGATGTAAAAATAATTCTGTTTTTTTGGGCGGAATACCGTAAATTTCTTTTGGTGAAAGCGGACACAAATACCTGGTTTAAAGGAGCGCTGTATCTCAGTTTTGCATTCTTCTGCCTGCTGATGTTGCAGATTACAGGGAAATATATTCCCTGGGGGACAGCTATTGCTTTTCTTCAGATCAAACAGACGGAGGTGCAAACTTTTACATATTACCTGCCGTTTTTTTATATGCATGTTTATAGTGCTATCTTCTGCCTGCCTGCCGGTTTTACGCAGTTTAACAACAAGTTGCTGCAGCGGAATAAAAAAGTTCATCGTATTATGGGCTATATCTATGTGTTAGCGGTTTTATTACTGGCAGCTCCTTCAGGACTCGTGATTGGCTGGCATGCTAACGGCGGCCCGGTAGCCATATTGTTTTTTTCGCTGCTGGCGGTTTTATGGTTCTGGTTTACCCTACAAGCCTTGCTAACGGCAAAAAACGGGCAATATAAGGCACATAAGTATTATATGATGCGTAGCTTTGCATTGGCTTTATCGGCGATTACGCTGCGTCTTTATAAAGTGATCATTGTAAAGATCTGGGCGCCGCCGCCTATGGATGTCTATGTGTTGGTTTCAGGACTGAGCTGGATTCCTAACTTACTTTTTGTAGAATTACTGATCCGTTATCGGGCGGCAAAGAGAAAAGTCTATATTTGATTATTATTAAACTTATAATTCAGGGAATGATGAAATATTTTATACCCCTTGCCGGCCTTGTGCTGCTGGTCACGGCCTGTAAAAATGAAACAGTGCAGCAACAGTCTATGGAATCACCTGTTGTGGAAGAAGTAGCGCCTGTTAAAGAGATATATACCGAATTATACGGGAATTATGTAGGCATGTTTGTAGATGCTGATGAAGAAAACCGGCAAGAATATATAGAGCCTGCAAAAATTAATATCAGCATCAGCCAGATCACAGAAAAAGGCGTATCGGCGCGCAGTATTGTGAAAGGTAATGACCGGCCCATGAGTGGTAAGCTAAGCGTAAACGGGGCTGAATATCGCTTCGAAATGGAGGAGCCCGGCAATGACCCGCATGACGGTAAATTTTCCTTTGTGATACAGGGGGATAGCCTGGTGGGTACCTGGGCCTGTTATGACCAGATGGTAAAGAGCCCTAACAAGACGTTTGTGCTTAAAAAACAGCCATTTGTTTACACGCCTAACCGTATGTTGCCGGAAGATTGGGAATATGTGGACTGGGAAAATGCAAAAAGAAAATCAGAGCTGTATACCCACGAGGACGGGAAGGTAGATACTATGGTAAATGAATATTACCGGGCGGCCTCTGAAAGCGTGTATACGTTGAACGCTTCAAAAAACAAACTGAAAGAATCCGACCTTAAAAACCTGAAGAAGCTGGACCTGGAGATCATTCGCAATACCATCTTTGCCAGGCATGGTTATTCTTTTAAGAAAAGATCTGTGCGACAGTTCTTTGACCAGGTAGCCTGGTATGTGCCCATGAAGAATAATGTAGATGGCGAGCTTACCCAACTGGAAAAAGATAATATAGCTCTGCTGCAGAAATTTGAAAAATACGCGGAAGATAATTACGATACCTTCGGCCGCTAAATAAATTCGTGCATGTTGCGTTAATGGGTAACCATTAATAATTAATCATTGACAATTAATAATTAACCATTATCATTAATGGATAAACGATTTAATGTACGCGTATATGGTATCCTTATCCACCCGGAAAATAAGGTACTACTGAGTTTTGAGCACTATAAACAGCATGTCTTTACGAAATTCCCCGGTGGCGGGCTCGAATACGGGGAAGGTACCCTGGAGGCCCTGAAGCGGGAATTCCTGGAGGAGCTGGGTATTGAACCATTTAATATCCGCCATTTTTATACGACCGATTTCTTCCAGCAATCTGCTTTTAATGACAGCCAGGTGATCAGTATTTATTACCTCGTGGACATTCCTGATTTTGATGCTATCCCCCAGCTGTCTGATACCGGTACGGTATATTTTTATCCTATTGACGCTACTTTGCAGGATGAGGTAGACCTGCCGATTGATAAGGTGGTGGCGGAAATGCTGGTAACAGCTTTCAGAAAGTAGCTTTTTCTTAAAATTGCCGGGTGTCAAAGCAAAAGTTCAAATCTTGGAAAGAATGCAGGTAGGTTGGTTGGAGAAGATGTACTGCGTCCTATCGAATTACTTTAGTTGCTTACAGAAGTATTGAATAGTTTTTTATTCAGGTTTATTTCGCTATATATACTAAGTATCTACTATTGGAAGTTGGCGGAAAATGGGGCATTTGTACTGTATTACCATCAAGTTCATAACTTATATATCCGTGCTGCACGAACTGGAGCTTACCGCGCATGCGCCGTTGTTGGCAATATAATAGCCTTTGTCCTGGTCATAAATCTTAAAATTACTGATCAAATAGGATTTGTTTGCGGAAGGTAATTCAACTTTATAATCATAATAATCAACTATCTTAAAAAATCCCTGGTCTAAGGAGTAAGCTATATTGTCGGAGTTCAGAAAGGTATCATTTACATTGAAAAACCGTGGCTCGATTAAAGTGTCAATATGGGATAGTGCCTGAAAACTCGTTCCTTTTTGATAGACCGACAAGATCATTAAGTCCATTTCGCTACTGTCAAACCCTACAAAAGCTAAGGAAGTGGGCATTTGATAAACGCTATAAGGACATTTAACCGGCCCGGTTCTTTTACAGGACAGGAAATGAAGGCCGAAGAGAAGGAGTAAAAGATAGAGAGCCGGTTTCATAATTATGGTTTTGAAATCTTTACTTTGTTATTGACTTATTTTTTTACCAGGAAAGGATTGTCATCGGGACGGATGGTCAATCCCCTTAGCTCGGTAACCTGGTAATCACTTTCAAATTTAGCGCCGTAAGTATAGAATCTTGCCGTGCCTGCCCCGGGGCTGCAATGGCCATAAACCTGGAAAGTATGGCTGCTGGGCCCCTGTGTTACCTCTTTAACTTTAATTGCCGACTGTAAGGCCGGGATTTCAAGAATATAATCCGATCCGATAGCAAGGGTTCCAAAACCAGAGCCTGAACCCGTATGGCCAGCATCGGCCACTTCATCCCTGTAGAGTATGCCATCCTTAAGTACATGATGGGTGGTATAGATCGTATCCGTATGTAAAAGGTTGCTAAACCCGGTGCCGGGCGTATATGTTTTTAAAACCAGGGTATCTACTTCATCTAAAGTAAAGCTTTCAAAGGCAAATCCAAAAGGGAAATAATAAATGTTATAATGACAGGTAGATGTTGTTTCCTTTTTGCAGGATGCCGATCCAAGAAGAGATAGCATAGCAAGGGTGTAGAAGTATTTTTTCATATCAGGTTAAAATTTATGGCGTCCTTCTTTAAGAAAGACGCCATAAATTTATAAAATATTAGTAAAGTACTTATGCTTTACTGGGATTGATCCTTCAATTTTACCATAGTCAAAATAGTAGCTACACCTACCAAAGGTTCATCCGTATCGTCCAGCATTTCTACCAGCCATTTTACCACGCCGCGTTTGATTTTCGATTTCGGGTTGTCCTCCGTTGGAGTCGTGTCATTTGGCAGTTTTTGCTTGCAGGTAAAACGGATATGGATCTTCGCGCCCGGGTAAACAGGTTTAGTGAAACGCAGGTCATCAATACCATAGTTCAGCAATACCGGGTTCATTTCATAGCTGTCTACAAATAAGCCTGCGGCAATGCTCATGATAAAGTAGCCGTGGGCTACCTGCATATCAAACATGGTTCCTTCAAAATTGGTCTCCCGCTTGTGGGCATAGAAGTTATCGCCGCTTAACGCCGCGAATTTATCAATATCGTCCGCGGTGATCTCACGCGCATCCGTGATCAGCTGATCGCCTACTTTTAATTCTTCGTAATGTTTTTTGAAAGGGTGTATGCTATCCAGGTTTCCTTTAGCCCCCTGCTGGTATACATTAGTAATTGCCGTGATCGCAGTAGGAGAACCCTGTATCGCCGTGCGCTGCATATAATGCAGGATACCGCGGATACCGCCCATCTCTTCGCCACCACCTGCACGACCCGGTCCGCCATGTACCAGTAAAGGCATAGGAGAACCATGACCGGTGCTCTCTTTAGCACAGTCGCGGTTTAAAGTCAGGATACGCCCGTGCATCGTAGCTGCTTCCAGGGTATAATCCCGGGTGATCTGGTTGTCATAAGTGATAATGGAACTTACCAGGGAACCTTTACCCATTTTGGCCAGTTCTGCAGCCTCTTCGGTAGTGTTATAAGGCATAATAGTACTTACCGGGCCAAACGCCTCGATCTCGTGTACCGCGGTTTTGCGGAACGGATCGTCGTTGAAGAAGACAACCGGTGGCAGGAACGCGCCTTTGCTTTTATCAGCCCCGGTCACTTCAAAATTATCGAGGTCACCGATCACGATTTCCTGGCTGGCTTTTAATTCATTGATTTTTTCTAAAACCTCTTCTCTTTGCGATTGACCGGCTAAAGAGCCCATACGTACGCCTTCTACCGAAGGATCGCCGATAGTAGAGCTGGCCAGGCGCTTGCCTAACGCTATCTGTACATCTTCCACCAGTTGTTCCGGTACAATAATACGGCGTACCGCGGTACATTTCTGTCCCGCCTTAGTCGTGATCTCGCGCGCTACTTCTTTAATGAAAATGTCAAATTCAGGCATTTCCGTAGTTACATCCAGGCCCAAAACAGAGCAGTTCAGCGAGTCTGCTTCCATATTGAAAGGTACCGCTTCCTCAATTAATCTCGGGTGGGCTTTCAGCATTTTACCGGTGGAGGCGGAACCGGTGAAGGTAACGGTATCCCCATTCTGTACATGATCTAGGATGCCGCGGGCAGAGCCACAGATCAGTTGCAAAGCACCTTCCGGCAATATTTTTGATTCGATGATATCTCTTACCACAGCTTCGGTGAGGAAGGAGGTGAGGGTGGCCGGCTTTACTACTGCCGCAACGCCTGCCATAAAGTTCACCGCGATCTTCTCCAGCATACCCCATACCGGGAAGTTGAAGGCATTGATATGAATGGCTACCCCGCGCTTAGGCACCATGATGTGATGACCGATGAAGGTCCCGCCTTTAGAAAGTGGCGCGGCTTCTCCGTCTACATAATACGTTTCATCCGGGAACTGGCGCCGCAAAGAGGCATTGGCAAACAGGTTGCCGATACCGCCTTCGATATCTACCCAGCTATCGGCACGGGTAGCGCCGGTAAAGGCCGATATTTTATAATAGTTTTCTTTTCTTTCCAAAAGATACATGGCCAGGGCTTTCAGCAAACGGCCCCGCTCATGGAAGGTTAATTTGCGTAAAGCCGGGCTGCCCACTTTACGGCCATATTCCAGCATAGCGCCCAGGTCTACATTTTTACTGTCGGCGGTAAACAGGGCTTCCCCGGTGATGGCATTATAAAGCGTTTCCCCGTTATCGGTAGCCGGGATCCATTGACCGGCGGCATAGTTGCTTAATTTGGTTAAAGACATTATTGGTAGTTGTTAATGGTCAATTATTAATGGTTAATTATTACGCTTGAATGAAGCGTATTCAAACGATTTGCAAGATAAGAAAAAATGCAAAGCTGGGTTTGTTAAATGAGGACCTACCGGCTAATCCGGTGTCCCGGGCTGCTGTTGTTTCAGGTAGGCGATCGCTCTTTCTATATCCTCGGCTACATCAATGCCGATACCCATTTCCTGTACGGTGGTCATTTTCAAAGCAATGCCATTTTCCAAAAAACGGAGTTGCTCCAATTGCTCTACCTTTTCCAGCGGGGTCTGGGCAAGGGTGGGGAAGAGCAGTAATGCCGCCTTACGGAAGCCATATACGCCAATGTGCTGGTAATAGTTAAGCGGCGCGTCTGTATTGCGGGCGTAAGGGATGGGGCTCCGGGAGAAGAATAAGGCATTATCATACCGGTCGCAAACTACTTTAACAATATGGGGGCTGTCTATTAATGCTTTTTCGTAGATCGGTTTCCGGATACTGCCTACCTGTACTTCCGGGTCTTTGAACAGGTCGATCAGCCGTGCCAGGGGCTGTTGTTGCACAAAAGGTTCATCACCCTGTACATTTATGAATACATCGGCATCCAGGTGCTGTGCCGCCGCCGCGATCCTGTCGGTACCGCTTTCATAAGGTTTTGTGCTCCTGATGACGGTTCCGCCACAGGACCTGATCACTGTTTCGATCTCATCGGCATCGGTGACTACGATCACCTGGTCAAACAGGCCGGTCTGTAGCGCTGCTTCGTAAGTCCTTTGGATAACGGGTTTGCCTTCAAGGTCGATCAGCAGTTTGTTGGCCAGGCGGGTGGAGCCGATTCTGGCGGGTATTAAGGCACAGATTTTCATAAAAATTGCAAGATAGCTCAAAAAGGGAACATAATAAAAGGATGATACCTGAGATAGATACTGCGGATCACCCGGTACTGAACACCGTAGTAATGCAGGTATAACAAAAATGGAAGATACCGGCCTTTGGGCACAGTGTCTTCCATTTGCTGCAGTAATATATCAGTACTTTACAGTACTCGATGAATTATTTGTTTATTACAATTTTTACTGAAGTGGCATGGCCATTTTTATCAGTTACTACTAAATTATAAATCCCATTTGTAATATTCACTAAAGATAATTTGTGGGCTTGCAGGCCTGTATTTTTTTCAATTTTCAGCATCCTACCTGTAGCATCATAAAGCTTTAGCGTTTCTGCGCCGGTAAGACCAATAATATTTATGTATTCACGGGCCGGATTGGGGTAAGCCGTTATTGTAGCGGTTAAATTGTCAAAAACAACTCTTCTGACCGGGCTGATGGTGCTTTTCCCATCGCGGTCTATTTGTCTCAGGCGATATAGGTTATTGCCATTTACCGGGGTATTGTCTACAAAGTTATAGTCTATTTGTGCTACAGAGCTGGTACGATCAGAAAGGCTGTGGACAAAACCTATAGATCGCCAACTTTTGCCATCGGTACTGTGTTCTATATCAAACCCTTTGTTGTTGTGCTCACTTAAGGTAGTCCAGTTGAGTACCGAGGTATTGTTTGCTTTATATGCATTGAAATAGCTTAATTGTACCGGAAGTGGCGTACCGCAAGAGTCAGGATCGAGCATAAAGCTTGCTACCATCACCACACAATCTCCAATTTCAATCTCTACCTGGTAAGCACCGGAGTCTGCCGGGTTCTGGATATTGGGTAAAAATAATTCGTGACTAGTGGCGCCGGCCAAAGCTGATCCATTTTTAAACCATTGATAATTTACCCCGGGCATACTATCTACATAAAGTGTTACATCATCGTTAGGGCAAGGCATGGTGCTAAAGTTGCGGGCAAAAACAGCTAAGTCTTCGCCTACAGACATGGTCCTGTTCTCTAAAGTACCACAACTGTCGATTACCTGAAGGTTGTAAGTCGCATTTGCTGCCAGGTTATTATATATATTGCTTCCGGTACTGTTAGGGGCAACTATATTGTTGGCAGCATCTCTTAATACAAATGAGTAAGGAGGTTTGCCACCTTGTGCAATGGCTACAATTGCTCCCGTGCCACCCGGGCAGCCAGGTACAAACTTGCTTGGTGTAAGGTTGAGTATATTAGGCTGTTTGACCCAAGGTTTATCCACTATAGTACAAGTATCTAAATAAGGATATAAAGTACCAATATTCTTATACACTCTGATGGTATAATTACCATCGGGCAAGCTGTTAATAGCAGCAGCAGGTACAATGGTGGTATTGGGTCCCGAAATGCTGCCATTATATGGGCCTAAAACTGAATTGCCAAGTGCATCTAACACTCTTACACGCATGTAAGAAAATGAAGCTAACTGGGGAGCCGTAGTTTCAAATACCCTCAGGCTACCATTGCATTGCTGTTCAAAATTAAAATCTAAATTAAACGGCTGGAGATTTACAGTTCTATCAATAAACCTGGGACAATCTACCCCAAATGTATCCCAAATCCTGATAGTGTAAGACCCTGGAAGCAGGTTCTGATACTGTGGCAAATAATAGCCACTTCCAGCGGACAAACCAGCTACATAATGCGTAAAGTAGGGGATGAGTGCTTGTCCTGATGGAGCGCTTAGCATTTGATAACCCAGGGAGTCACTCACGGCATTTTGTTTGGAAGTCAGCATACCTCCATAGCCGATACAGCTAGCAGTAGTATTTGACGATGCGGTAGCGTCTAATGGCGGCTGTGCCGCAGGGGTAAATATATGTGTGAGGGTATCGCCGCAGTAAGCTACACGCAGCTCTACCGGAACTCCTCTTTTGAACTGAATGTAGTCACTAAAATTACTGGAGCCCGGAGTACTAATAGTACTTGAAGCCCTAGCATTAAGCCATGTAGTACCACTATCTGTAGAATACATAAAATTGTGTATATTTCTAAAAGCGTGATACAAGACCTGATTAGGTACCAGGCTTGGTCTGGTTGTTTGTATTCTAAAACGATAAGCTACACTGTCACAAGTGGTCAAAGGGTCACTTTCACTAAGAGCTATAATCAGTTGCTTTTGTGTGGGCTCATATAAGGTAAAACTATCTGTAAACATATTTCCACAAATATCTTTATATCCGTATTTGAATATATAAGGATAATTAGAAAGATTTTCATAAAATGTTGCGGCAGTATTATATGATGGATCTATATTCGATAAATGCTGAAAAGTAGAAGAAACAAATATGGTAGTACCTGTAGCTGCGGAAGAACTATTTATGGCCAGTGTATCTGTACTGCCGGAAGGCCATATAATCCACAATCTGGTTTGTGCCGTATCTACTGTGTTAGCAATTCTTATGAAATTTCTGAGATAAAATCTAAAATGGAAACTATCACAACCGAGCGGGAAAAAATCTGCGTCTGTAAGTGTAGTTGTCGCTGTATAGGCAGGTACTGTTATCGCTTGCGTAGCCGCATTGCCGCAAGCGTTATATACCCTTACATAATAAGTACCTGCTGCTAAAGAATCAAATACATTAGAAGATTGAGGAGCTCTGACATAGCTTGCCGGGGGCTCCGGAGCGGTGAGACTATTTACCAAGGCGTATTGTAAAGGTGCACTGCCCGATGCGCTTACGGTAAACCGCCCGTTGTTGCACTGTGCTGCCCTGTTTAAAGTAATTGAATTGATAAACGGAGATTGTTCTGTATTGTTTACTACTACTCTGCGGGTAACAGGTGTACTGAAACCGGTAGCGCATACCCTGCGCACATATATATCGTAAGTACCGGCATCTATATTGACCAATACATTAGAGGACTGATAAGGTGCAACAATCGTAGTACCTAATGTATCGTATAGTGCATATTGATAATAATCCGGGGCTATAGCCGCCGCTGTCGGTACCATGCCGGATACCGTAATTTGACCATTACCTGGACAGGAAGCATGTACAATACCCGGAGTACCTATACTCGTTGGCGCTGTACACTGCGCGTTTAAGGTTGATGAGCTGTACATGACTGCAATGAGCAGTAGGCACAACGATTTAAACGTTGATAAATAAGTTTGTTTCATACAAGTTTTGTAAATTGTTAAAAAATATACAATATAAAGTGTGAAATTAAGATACTGTTTATCACAAAGACTATTAGCTGGGGGGCATTAACTTGAGCTTAACCTTGTATACACAGCTAAAGGAGGCTAACAATTATGTCAATTATTGTTAGCCTCCTTTAGCAATAATGTAAAACAATTACCGGTAAAAGAAGCTTAGCGGCCTATTCCCAATATTTAATAGATTGTTTAGGGTAAGATTTGTGAAATCTTTGCGGTTTAATCTGCTGAATTGTGTATGCAGCTGCCTGTACTTCAGGATATTTAAATAAACCAGGCATTAAATTTAAGTGCCGCTGTATTCCTGTAGTAACGTTTTGAAAGGGCTTCATGTTCCTGATCGCTGGTCTGCAACAGCTTGTTATAACAGCTTTAATCTCATCTGTATTGGTAGCTAAGGGTACACAGGCTGCCAACATTTACACTTTTGGCAAAATGATAGCAAAGATACTGCCTTTGCCGGGGCTGCTCTGTATGTCTAAGCGCGCATTGATCTGCTGTAGCAATTGTACCACAAGCATGAGTCCCATACCGCTTCCTTTTTCTCCCTGGGTGCCTGCCAGGCTTTCCATGCTTTTGTCCTGAAGCTGTGCGATCTGCATGGCATCCATACCTACACCAAAATCTTGTATGCTTATGATAACTTTATCGTTGTCTGCACTGTTGGCGACCCTGATGCTACTGTTTGCTTTGCTGAATTTTATGGCATTGGTGAGCAGGTTGCGGAGGGCAATTTCCAGGATAGGTTTGTTGGTAAGCGCGTTTATTTCAGTAATACCCTCTTCAAAGAGGATATCTTTAAGCTGGGCCTGTGCCGCTACTTCGGCCAGTGCATTTTTGATCGCGTCTGCTGTATCTATAGGAAATACCTGTGGTGGTTTGTTGCTCAGTTGCATTTGGGCCCATACCAGCAGGTTGTCCATCATGGTACCGGTCTGTATCACAGACTGCTCCATCTGGTCCTGGTAGCGGGCCTGCTTTTCAGGGCTGAGCTGTTTTTGCTTGGTAAGGGCAAAATAGGTTTTTAAGGTTTGGATCGGGTTGCGAAGATCATGGCTGATCACGCTGAACATTTTATCTTTTACGGTATTGAGTTTTTCCAGAGCTTCTTTTTGTTCCAGGATTTGCTCGTTTTGTTCCGCCAGGAGCTTATTTTTTGACCGGATGCGGCGGTACAGCACAATTAATGCGCCCAGCACAAGCACAACAGTAAGGGCGATCCCGACCGATATATTCCTCAGATTTTTTTGCCTGGCCGTTTCTGCTCGCTGTAAAGCGAGGGTGGCATTCTTTTTTTCTAACTGGTAATCCGCTTCCAGTTCCGTCATCTTGACCTGTTTGTCAGTAGTATAAAGACTGTCTTTCAGCTCATAGTATTTTTTAAGGAACAGCGCTTCCTCTTTATAATTTTGCTGCTTATTATACACTTTTGAGAGGTTCAGGTAGGCATTCATCTCTGCTTCCGGGTGTTCTATTTCCCGCGCATAACGCAGGCTTTGGTCAAAAGCAGCCAGGGCTTCCTTGTAATTGCCTTTTTGCTGCATCAGGTCTCCGATATTGCCATACAGGCGGCATAATGTTTTCGCATTGCCACTCTGTACTTTTACGGTGTCGAGTATGGCCTTACACTGCGAAAATAGCTGTTCTGCCTCCTTATAGTGCGCCATGGCCGTGTAAGTGATGCCGACCAGTCGCAGGTCGTTTACATAAAGTTTGGCTTCATCGGTAGACCGGTGTGCTGTTTTTTTAGTGATATTGGCCACTTTCCAGGCATAATGCAGTGCAGAGTCCAGGTCATTCTTAATATTAAAAATGCGGCTTTTTTTGCTATAGTAGCTGGCGAGTAACCAATCGTCTTCCGGGAAATGCTGTTGGATGATCGCCCATTCTTTAGCCAGGTACTCATCAGATTTCTGGAAATTTTTATTAATGATATAAACATCACTGATCAGGGTATATACTTCGCACATATAAGCATAATCCTTAGCAGATTCTGCTACTTTAGCGCCTTCCAGGTAGTATTTTAAAGCATTGTCATAGTTACCGAGTTCATAATACAATTTCCCGCTCCCGGTAAAAAAGGTCATTTCAGCACCTTTTGATTTAAGCTTTTGGGATAGTCTTATGGCATCATTTATATAAGGTTTCACTAACACGGGGGTCGTGTTTACATACCCGAATATTTGATCGTATACATCCAGTTTTATACTGTCGTCGGGGAGAGTTTTGGTTAATTGTGCCAGGCTGTCAAATGCTTTGCTACTTTGTGCCAGTAAATTACTCTTTGCAATCAGTAGTGAACATAGTATAAGGAGTAAAATTCTGTTGTTCATAAGTTACATTTTGCACAGGGCAATTTATTTTCGTTTAATGACATTTTTGCCAATGATCGCGGCAAGCACTTTTTCCACATATTGTTTACCTATATTCAGGTAAGTATCCTGGAGCTGGATCTGTTCGGTATTGATCGATTTTACATACTGCTTATTAATGATAAAAGACCGGCTGATCCGGATAAACAAATTTCCGGGCATCTGTTCTTCCATTTTTGCCAGGTTAGCCAGGACGATTTGCTTATTGTTGTCAAGGGTGTGAATAAAAGAAAAATTGCCGGAAGATTCAATGTACAAAACGTCTTTGTAGGCGGTTTTGATGTAAGTATTTTTATCCCGGGTGAAGAAAGCATCGGAATCAAAACTCAGTTCTGCTTCCGGCGCATTCAAGGTCGCAGATGTTTTTAGCTTTTTAACTTTATCAATTGCCCGGATCAGCCTTTCTGTAGCTACCGGTTTAATAATATAGTCAATGGCTTCTACATCGAAGGCTTCCACTGCATAACCGGTATGTGAGGTAACAAAGATAACGGCGGGTACTTCTTTCATGCTTTTTACCAGTTGTATCCCGGAGAGCTCCGGCATTTCAATATCAAGGATCAGGAGATCAGGCTTGTGCTCAATTATTTTTTTCCTTGCGTCAAAAGCATTCGTGCAAACTGCCAGGCAATGCAACTCATCCATATTATCGAGTTGCATCTGCAGAAAGTCGATTTGTAGCTCATCATCATCTACAATGATGTAGTTAATCATTAATTGTTCAATAATTATATATAGGTACAAATATACTCCAATATGTTGAATATCAATATTCAATTGCAATTCATTTTAGTATTTTAAAACACTTATACACGCCTTATGTGTATTGATACACTTTTGATAGCCTTTTATACACTTTTCTGAATAAAATGTTAAAATCAAAGTATTTTTGCACAGTCCCTTATGTATGTTTATTTCCTTAATGAAAAATAAGGCTTCTGAATTTAAGAAATTATAAATTTATGCAATTCTTACCCTATTATTTAAAGAGGTTCAAAAGTTTAATCCTGTTTTTTACTTTTTCCTTTTTATTGACATTTACTTCTTTCCATGCCGGGGCGCAATGTCAAATCCAGGCTACTGTTTGTCAACAAAATACTGCCGGGCCATTTACATTTTCCAATAAAGGGCCTGCTGTAAGTACCTGCTTAGATTGGATAGGGCCCAATGTAGCTTATGTTACTTTATACATTACCTCGGGCGGGCCACTGAATTTATTGATAGATGGTAATGCCAGCTCCGGTTTTCTAGATGTAGCGGTCTTTAAAATACCTACTGGTGTTGACCCATGTATCGCTATCCAAAATACTGCCAATCAAATAGGTTGTAACTATGCTTCAACTTCATCCGGCTGTGTCCAGTTTGGTACCGCTTTTTCATGCGGTGCCTCTGTAGCGGCTCCAAATGTAAATGCGGGCGATATACTTATGGTGGTGGTTGAAAACTGGAGTGGAACTTCTTCTAACTTCACTTTATCCTTAGGGCCGGGAGGTGCGCAGAGCGGTAGTCCGACACCTACGATTACAAGTCCCGCTAATTTTTGTTTTCGCAGCCAGCCTGTTCAGTTAACCACAAACCATGCCGGGGGTACCTGGTCCGGACCGGGTGTAAGTGCTTCCGGCTTGTTTAATCCAAGTGTGGCAGGTCCCGGCACGCATACTATTTCCTATACTATCGGCGTAAGCCCTTGTCAGTCTACGACCTCTAAAGTAATCACAGTTAGTGCACCATTGACCGGAGTGAGAAATGTTACCATCTGCCAGGGGCAATCTTATGTATTCAATGGTATTAGTTATACTTCCAATAACAATACGGCTAAAGATACCTTTCAAACTGCGGCAGGCTGTGATAGTATTGTCACTTTAAACCTTAATGTAACGCCTGCCATTACAAATACTATAAACAGGACTATCTGTAAAGGGAATACCTATAACTTTGGCGGGACCAATTATACCAGCAGCCAGAATGGGATACAACATACTTTCCAGACTCCTAGTGGTTGTGATAGTATCGTTACTTTAAACTTAACGGTAAGCCCGCCATTAACCGGTATACAAACGACAACCATCTGTCAGGGTCAATCTTATACTTTTAACGGCATCACTTATACAAGCAGCAATAATACCGCTAAAGATACTTTACAAAATGCGCAGGGCTGCGACAGCATCGTCACCCTAAACCTTACGGTGAACCCTTATGTAACGTCTATACAAAATGTGACCATTTGCCAGGGACAGTCTTTTACCTTTAACGGCATTACTTATACCGGTAGTAACAATACGGCCAAAGATACTTTTGTGAATCAAAACGGTTGCGATAGTATTGTTACCTTAAATCTCGTAGTTAACCCGGTAGCGACAGGTACTCAAAGTGTTACGCTTTGCCAGGGACAGGCTTATACCTTTAACGGGATTACGTATACCAGCAGTAATAATACGGCCAAAGACACTTTATTGAATCAAAACGGCTGCGATAGTATCGTTACTTTAAACCTTATCGTTAACCCGGTATCTACCGGCACACAGACCACAACCATCTGCCAGGGACAATCTTATACCTTTAACGGGATTACTTATACTACGAGTAACAATACTGCGAAAGATACTTTATTGAACCAGTACGGCTGCGATAGCGTCGTTACGCTGAATTTAACCGTAACACCGGCTATTACGCATACCATTAACCCGGTAATTTGCCAGGGCAATAGCTATCATTTCGGAGGAACCAATTATACGACCAGCCAAAATGGTGTTGTACATACCTTCCAGACGGCACAAGGTTGTGACAGCATCGTAACGATGAACCTGACGGTGAATCCTGCATTGACCGGTACACAGGTTACAACGATCTGCCAGGGACAATCTTATACCTTTAATGGGATTGCTTACACCACAAGTAACAACACCGCGAAAGATACCCTGCAAAATGCACAAGGCTGTGATAGCATCGTCACCTTGAATTTAACCGTAACTCCGGCTATAACTAACACGATCAACCCGGTGATTTGCCAGGGTAACAGCTATAAT
>PJUL01000133.1_pt1 | contig 67953 bp, 65 predicted proteins | sample 1512221 | NCBI WGS metagenome assembly PJUL01 (sample SAMN08177667, study PRJNA422409) | Feces metagenome, whole genome shotgun sequencing project.
CGAAGCGCGCACCCGCAACATGTTCTTTCTCGATGCCACCTGCCCGCTGGTGAGCAAGGTGCATGTCGAAGCCTCGCGCCATTTCGAGGAAGGCCACGAAATCGTGCTGATCGGGCATGCCGGTCACCCAGAAGTGATCGGCACGATGGGCCAGTTGCCGCCCGATGCGGTGACGCTGATCGAAACCGTGGATGACGCCAATCGTTTCACGCCGAAAAATCCCGAAACGCTGGCTTTCGTGACCCAGACGACGCTTTCGGTGGATGATACCCGCGAAATCGTCTCTGCCCTGCGCGCGCGCTTCCCGGCCATCAATGGCCCGCACAAGGAAGACATCTGCTACGCCACCACCAATCGGCAGGAATCGATCAAGGCCGTTGCGCCGCGCGTCGATGCCATGATCGTGGTCGGCTCGCCGCATTCGTCCAATTCGCAGCGGCTGGTCGAAGTCGCGCTGCGCAGCGGCTGCAAGATCGCCACGCTGGTCGATCGCGCCAGCGATATCGACTGGAGCCTTTACGGCAATCTGACCTCGCTGGGCGTCAGCGCTGGTGCATCGGCCCCGGAAAGCCTCGTGGAAGAAGTGATCGACGCCTTTGCCGAACGCTATGCGGTCAAGGTCGAGACGGTCAAAACCGCCGAAGAGAACATCGCCTTCAACATTCCCAAGGTATTGCGCAATCTCGAAGTGGCCTCGGGCCGATGAGCGAGAAGGTGATCATCCACACCGATGGCGCCTGCTCGGGCAATCCCGGTCCCGGCGGCTGGGGCGCAATCCTGCAATTCGGGCAACACCGCAAGGAATTGAAGGGCGGCGAGGCCCTGACCACCAATAACAAGATGGAGCTGACAGCCGCCATCGAAGCGCTCAATGCGCTCACGCGGCCCTGCGCCATCGATCTGCACACTGACAGCCAATATGTGAAAAACGGCGTTCAGAGCTGGATTCACGGCTGGAAGCGCAATGGCTGGAAGACCGCGGACAAGAAGCCGGTCAAGAATGTCGAACTCTGGCAGGCGCTGGACGAGGCTACCAAGCGCCACGATATTTCATGGCATTGGGTCAAGGGCCATGCGGGCGACGAACTCAATGAACGCGCCGACGAACTCGCCCGCGAAGGCATGGCCCCGTTCAAGAGCAAGAAGACCGAAGCCTTTACCGCGCCGTTTTAGGCCGCGTCGGCAAAATCCGCTTTAGGGCCCGCCAGAGCGGGGCAATGACGAAACCGGCCACCGGGATCATCACCAGTCCGAAGGCCAGCCCGAAAACTCCGTCGATGAGTGCCGTCATCGCCCAGCCCGCAAAGCCACCAATCGCGGGCATAGCATGGGCCGCCAATTCGGCTGCACTTTCGATCCAGTGTTCGGGCGCCGCGAGGCCAAACTCGGCCAGCCCATGCAGGATGATCCCGCCACCTACCCAGATCATGGCCGCCGTGCCGACAATAGCCAGACCCGACATGAAGACCGGCATGGCCCGCACCAGCCAGCGACCAAATCTGCGCGTCAGGTCGAGCCGGCCCCTGCGCGCCAGAAGCAGACCGAAATCATCGGCCTTCACCAGCAGCGCCACCGCGCCATAGACAAGGCCGGTAATGCCGACGCCGACCAGCGCCAGAATGGCCGCTCGCGTCCAGAAATTGTCGACCGTGATGGCCGCCAGCGCGATGGTCATGATTTCTGCGGAGAGGATAAAATCAGTCTTGATGGCGCCGGCGACCCGCGCATCTTCCTGCGATTGGGGGTCGAGCGCTGCCGGCTCGAGTCCCGCCTCGTGTCCCTCTGCCTCATGTGGCAACAGCGCGTGAAAGACCTTTTCGGCGCCCTCATAGCAGAGATAGGCGCCGCCCAGCATCAGCGCCGGGATGATGACCCAGGGCGCGACAAGGCTGAGGATCAGCGCGGCAGGCAGCAGGAACAGCAGCTTGTTGCGGACCGAGCCCCAGGCAATCTTGCCGACAATGGGCAATTCACGATCGGCGGAAAATCCGTCGACATAACGGGGCGTGACAGCGGCATCGTCCACCACGGCGCCAGCAGCTTTCAACCCAGCCTTGGCCGCCTGCCCGGCAATATCGTCAAGCGAGGCCGCCGCGACCTTGGCAAGGGCGGCGACATCATCGAGCAGGGCAAGCAGGCCGACAGACATGAGCGGCCTCCCCGGCCTTATCCGGCAACTTTGCCGAAATCGGCAACAAGATGCATGGTGTCGCGCAGTCTTGCCAATAGATTCAGGCGATTGGTCCGCACGGCAGCATCGGCATCATTGACCAGCACTGCGGTGAAGAACGCATCGACCGGCGCGCGCAGCGTGGCCAGTTCGGCCATTGCGCCCTTGTAATCGTCCTTGGCCACATGCGCGGCCACGGCGGCGTGAACACCATCGACGGCAAAGGCGAGCGCCTCTTCTTCCGCCAGTTTCAATGCGGCCTGATCGACGGCACCGGCATAGGCCTTGCCGTCTTTCTTTTCCTCAGCGGCGAGAATGTTGGCGGCGCGGCGATAACCTGCCAGCAGATTGGCGCCATCCTCGCTTGCCAGCAGCGAGGACAGAGCCTCGGCGCGCTGGGTAATCTGTAATATGTCATTGCTGTCGGCGGAAATCACCGCATCGACAAGGTCATGCCGCGCCCCGGCATCGCGCAGCGACACTTTCAAACGATCATGGAAGAAGGCGAGCAGATCGGCCTCGACCTTGAGCGGGAATTTGAGGCCATTCTCGGTGATGATGCGGATCACGCCCAGAGCGGCGCGGCGCAGAGCGAAGGGGTCGCGCGAGCCGGTGGGCTTTTCGTCGATGGACCAGAAACCGGACAGCACGTTAAGCTTGTCGGCAAGAGCGACGGCAATGGCAACCGGCTCGGTCGGCACGCGGTCGGAAGGGCCGACCGGCTTATAGTGCATCTCCAGCGCATTGGCGATTTCCGGCTTTTCGCCCTGTGCCGTGGCGTAATAGCGACCCATCAGGCCCTGAAGCTCGGGGAACTCGCCGACCATGCCGGTCACAAGGTCGGCCTTGGCCAACATGGCGGCGCGCTTGGTGGTTTCGACATCGGCACCCACCTGTGGGGCGATTTCGGCGGCAAGGTTCACCAGCCGCTGCACCATGGCAAACTGGCTGCCCAGCTTGGCGTGGAACACCATGTCTTCCAGCTTGGGCAGGCCGTGTTCCAGAGGAATGGCCAGATCGCCCTGATAGAAGAAGGCCGCGTCGGACAGGCGGGCGCGAATAACGCGCTCATTGCCTGCGACGACCACAGCCCCGCCATCGGCAGGGATGGTGTTGGACGTGATGATGAAATTGGGCGCCAGCTTGCCCGAACCATCGCGCAGACAGAAGCATTTCTGATTGGCGCGGATGGTGGCGATGATGACTTCTTCGGGGAGTTTGAGGAATTCCGGATCAAAGCTGCCCAGCATGACATTGGGCCATTCCACAAGGCCGGCAACCTCTTCGAGCAGGCCTTCGTCGTGAATGACGGCGAGGCCCTGCGCGAAGGCGAGATTATCGGCATCGGTGCGGATAATGTCCTTGCGCCGGTCGATGTCGAGCACGACCTTGGCGCGCTCGAGAGCGATCTGGTAATCCTCGAACCGCTTCACCCGGATGGCATCGGGCGAGAGGAAACGATGGCCGAACGTGGTCTGCCCCGATTGAAGTCCAGCGGCAGCGAATGGCACAACAACCGGCTCATCGTTCTCAGTGCCGAACGTCGCGGTAATGGCGCGCAGCGGGCGCACCCAGTTAAAGCTGCCCGAGCCCCAGCGCATGGATTTGGCCCAGGCGAAATCGGTCATCACCTTGGGCAGAAGGGCAGAGAGCAATTCGACCGCATCGGCGCCGGGTTTTTCGATATGGGCTACATAGAAATCGCCCTTCTTGGAGTCGCTCTCGACCTTGGCCTGATCGATGGATGCCAACCCGGCGGCGCGCAGAAAGCCATCAATGGCTTGTTGCGGTGCACCGACCTTGGGGCCTTTCTTTTCTTCGCGTGTATCCGGCGAGCGCGCAGGCAGGCCCGAAACGGTCAGCGCCAGACGGCGCGGCGTCACGAATGCCTTGGCGCCTTCATAAACCAGCCCCGCATCCACCAGCGCATTGGTGACGGCCTTCTTGAGGTCTTCGGCCGCGCGGCGCTGAAAGCGGGCGGGGATTTCCTCGGAGAAGAGTTCAAGCAGAAGTTCGGGCATGGGAAACAACCGGATTTTGAGGCGTGTGCGTGATTAGCGCGGGGGCGCGGGCTTGTCTATGCGGTAGCTGCGAGGAGACTTTAAGGAATCCAGCTCATTGCACGCCCGCTCCCGGCTTCGCCAGGCCCTAAAAGGGCCAAGCTGCGCAACCTCCCCCGTCAAGGGGGAGGTTGAGAAGGGGGCTTCGGGTGCAGGATAGCCCGATCTACCAGCCCCCACCGCCTCCACCACCACCGCCGCCGCCGGAGAAGCCGCCGCCGCTGGAGCCGGAGGACGAGGCCTGCACTGGCTGCGCGGCAACCATCGCCGCGGCCATGCCGGCCGATGCGGTGCTGATGGCCTTGGAGAAATTGCTGCTCGAGAAGCTGCGCCCGCCCGAATAAAAACCGGGACTATAGCCCGCGCGAGCGTCGCTTACCGTGTTGCGGGCCAGTTCGGCCTCGAAATGCTCGGACCATGGCTTTTCCACACCCAGCGCAATGGCATAGGGCAGAATGCGCTCGAAGCGCTCCACGCTCATGGGCGGCTCGCCAATGATGTTGAGCCGGTTCTTTTCGGCGGTTTCGAGATAAAGCTTGAAGCCTTCGATCTCGTCCATGACCTTGCGGCCCTGCACCGTGGGCGCGCGCATCAGAATGGCGAAAACAATGCTGATCACCACCAGCGAACCGGCGGCAATCGCCGCGTTGTTGATATTCAGCCCGGTGAAAATATCGAGCGCACCACCGGCGAAATTGAAGCCGAAGATAACCACCCAGGCCAGCACGAACAGACGACTGAACCAGTTCCCCGATTTGACGGTATTCACCACCATCGAGCCGATGGCTCCGACGAAAACGCCAACAAACACGGCGACAAACAGCCATTCGAGCGCAAGCACATCGAACAGGACCATCAACCCTATCATGGCGGTGGCAAGCACGAAGCTGAACAGGGCAAAGCCGGTATTGTTATTGAACCAGACCGAGCGGTTTTCTGCGGCAATAGCGGCGGTGAATTCGGCGCGCTTGGCTTCCAGGTCAGGGCCATTGGCCTTATCGAAGGTCACCGAGCCCTTGGATGAGAAATAGTCGAACAGAACCTGCTCGCCCACCGGCAGTTTTTCCTCCGGGGCTTTTCCCGTTGCCCTGACGGTCAATTCCTTGCCGGGATTGTCGATTTTCACCAAGCCCTTGACGCCGAGATCAAAGATCGCCGCCGTCATGGCGTTCCAGCCGGAGCTGCTGAACCCCCATTTGTGCACAAACTGGGTCAGGGCCGGCGAAAAGCCCTTGGGCGGGTGGAAAAGCGGGATGATTGTGCCCTTGGGCGGATCACGCCCGACGCGCAGCCAGGCGGTGAAATTGTAGAGCAGCAGCAAGAGCACCGAGCCGACCGCCAGCAGTGTTTCGCGCTGGTCAGACAGCGATTGCAAAAGAGCGTCGGTTCCTTCGGGGTAGCTGACCACGCCCTTCTGGAACGAGATGGCAAAGCTCATGCCCTCGCCCGGAGCCAGTTCCCGCTGGGTGCGGAATGTGGCGGTGTTATCGCTGTCGCGGCTGATCGCCACCGCCGTTTCGCGCGAGCCCGCCACGCCGGTATAGGCGGCAAGATTGGCGATAATGGCGCCATCAGGCAGGCGCACATGCGCTTGTGAATTGAGGATCGGGAAGTCCCAGTAATTGCCGGTGACATTCCAATAGAGCTCATCGCCGCCGTCGGCGCTGGGCCGCACCATGCGCTCCATTGTGTAATTGATGGTGTAGCGATGTTCGCCCCGGCGCAGCAGATTGTCGGGATCGCCGATCCAGATGCGCTGAAAATCTCCCATGCGCTCGACGCGGAAAATTTCGGGAGAGCCATCGCGGGTGACAGTGTCCACCTCGAGCGCAATGCGGATTTTATTGCCGCTGTCGCCCTGCATGGTCACCGGTATATCGCGGTAAATCCCCCGCCTTATATCCACGCCCTCGGCGTTGACATCGATAGTTTCCACCACCGAGACCGAACCATCTGTGTGCAGGGTCACGTCGCTGGAATAGGTGCGAAATTCCTCGCGGGCGAGCGTTGGCAAAGTCAGGGCGAGCAGCACGGTGAGGGCTGTGAGAAGGCGGGTGAGCGACTGCATGAGCGTAATTCCAGACGTTCCACCGATCTTGTTGTCACCCCGGCGCAGACCGGGGTCCGGGATGACATCGGTGGGTATGAAGAAGCGCAGTTCTTAGGGCTAAAACTTGACCTGCGGCACCGCGCGCTCGGCTTCGTTCTCCAGCTCGAAATATTCGGCCTGCTCGAACTTGAAGGTGTTGGCGACGATGTTGGAAGGGAAGCTTTCCACCTGAATATTCAGGTTGCGCACCGCGCCATTGTAGTAGCGGCGGGCCATCTGGATTTCGTCTTCCACGCCCTGCAAGGCATTCTGGAATTCGAGGAAGGTGGTGTTGGCCTTGAGGTCAGGATAGGCCTCGGCAATGGCCAGGAGGCGCCCCAGCGCGCTGGACAATTCGCCTTCGGCCTTGGCGCGGGCCTCGGGACCGGATGCGGCGGCGCTGGTGGCCTTGGCGCGTGCATTGATTACCGCGTCGAGCGTTTCGCGCTCATGGGCCATATAGCCCTTCACCGTCTCCATCAGGTTGGGAATGAGATCGGTGCGGCGCTTGAGCTGCACATCGATCCCCGACCAGCCTTCCCTGACCATCTGTCGGTTGGAAACGAGGCTGTTGTAGATGACAATCGCATAGCCGACGACGCCGACCACAAGAGCAAGGATGACCCATTCCATTGCGAGAACTCCTAAAGTGACGCCGGTTCCGGCAGCCGAATATACGACAGGAAAATAATTCCAAATTGTGACGGACACTCGCAGGTCAAGCCCGCCATTGCAACGGGCCTGCGCTGCCAGACACTTGACTTCCCCTGCACAATCCCTAGCTTCAGGCTATGACAACGCGCCTCTTCCATCGCTGTACCATTCTGCTCGCAGGATAGACGCCCTAGGCACGCTCTCGCCGGAGCCTGTTTAGGGCTCAAGGTCTATCACATCCCGATCCCGGCGTTCGTCACCCCCAATTCATAAATTCCGTTCCGCATGCCGCGCCTTTGCGCGCGCCGGAACCAGAGGAGATGCAAACATGAACGACATTCGTCGTGATCTCTCGCCCGCAATCATTCTGGGCCAGTCCGATCATTCAAAACTCAACGAACTGGCCATTGCCGGCCTCGACCGCCTGCCTGAGCTGGCCGACCGCCTGCTGGGCGAGCTCGAACGCGCCCGCGTGGTCGATGACAAGAAGGTGCCTGAAGGCGTCGCCCGCATGGGTTCGCGCATCACCTATCGCACCAATGACGACAAGGAAATTTCGGTGACGCTGGTCTATCCAGCCGCTGCCAATATCGATGAAGGCAAGATTTCGGTGATGACACCCATCGGCACCGCCCTGATCGGGTTGCGCAAGGGCCAGTCGATCACTTGGCGCGACCGCGCCGAAAAGCGCCACATGCTCACAGTGCTGGATGTGGAAGTCCCGGTGGCGGCTGAGTAGCTACATACCCGCCTCCCCCTCCATCGTCACCACCCGGTTTATCCGGGTGGTCCCCCACAAGATGGATTGCCCGGACAAGCCGGGCAATGACGGTTACTGCAGCAGCGGCGATTTGCTGGCGCTGCTATTCCGCCCCGCCGCCGGCGGTCTGCAACCATGCTTCGCCGCAGGCCTTGGCCAATTCGCGGATGCGCAGGATGTAGCTCTGCCGCTCGGTGACCGAGATCACGCCGCGCGCATCAAGCATGTTGAAATTATGCGAGGCCTTGATCACCTGCTCATAGGCGGGAATGGCCATGGTCTGCCGATTGCCGTCAGCGCCCTTGGCCAGAATGGCGCGGCATTCCTTTTCGGCATCCTCGAAATGGCGGAACAGGATTTCGGTGTCTGCGGCCTCGAAATTATACTTCGAGCTTTCCTGCTCATTCTGCAGAAACACATCGCCATAGGTGACCTTTTCAGCGCCTTCGCGGCCGTTGAAGTTGAGGTCATAGACGTTTTCGACGCCCTGCACATACATGGCGAGACGTTCCAGCCCGTAGGTGATTTCACCGGGAACGGGCGAGCATTCAAAGCCCGCCACCTGCTGGAAATAGGTGAACTGGCTGACTTCCATGCCGTCGCACCAGCATTCCCAGCCAAGACCCCACGCGCCCAGCGTCGGGCTTTCCCAGTCGTCTTCCACAAAGCGGATGTCATGGACGGATTGATCGAGCCCGATAGCCGCGAGCGAATCCAGATAAAGCTGCTGAATATTGTCGGGCGACGGCTTCAGGATCACCTGAAACTGGTAATAATGCTGGAGCCGGTTGGGGTTCTCGCCATAGCGCCCGTCATTGGGGCGGCGCGAAGGCTGCACATAGGCGGCCTTCCAGGGCTTAGGGCCAAGCGCGCGCAGCGTCGTCGCCGTGTGGAACGTGCCAGCGCCCATCTGCATGTCGAATGGCTGGAGCACGACACAGCCCTGCTCGGCCCAGAAATTCTGCAGGGTCAGGATGAGGCCCTGAAACGAATTTTTCGGGTCCATATGGGCGGGGCGAGCGGTCATGGCAAAAGTCCTGCAACAAATTGCATGGTCGCGTTCCCGAACCACGAAACCGGCTACCACTTTCGCTGGGAACGCTCCAGGGCGGACAAACCTCTAGTTTGCCGGGTCCGAGCGGTCAATGGCGGTTCTCGTCCTTGCCCTTTGGCCGATAGGTGCCGTCTTTGTCCTGCTTGAGGTCGATCACGTCGGGGCGCTGGCGTTCGGCGAGGTCGCGCTGGCGGCGGGCGATGCGGGCCTGTTCCTCATCGGTCTTGAACTTGTTGGACCAGTCCATCCAGATGCGGCGAATGCCGAAATAGATGATCAGGGCGAGAATGGCGAAGATGAGAATGCGCAACAGCATAATGGCAGCAGCCTAGAGCCCGAGCCGCGCCCACAAGGCGCGATCTTCAATCGAATGGGTGACGTCTTCTATCATTGATTGCGCAGAAATTCCCAGCCGCGGCAGCGCAAAGAATGGCCGCTTGGGCGCAATCTGCTTGAGCACCACATCATCGCCGTAGCGCTCGCGCAAAGTGCCATGCAAATCGCCGATACCATCGGCGAGGCCCAGTTCGATCCCCCGCAGCCCGGTCCACCATTCCCCGGTGAACAGATCATCATCGGCGGCCTTGAGCCTGCCCTTACGGCCCGCTTTGACATGCTCGATGAACACGTCATGGATATCAGCCTCGAAGCGTTTGACGCGCTCTACATCCTCTTCCTTTTCCGGCAGGAAGGGGTCGAGCGTCGATTTGCTGCGGCCTGCGGTGTGAATACGCCGCTCGATGCCGAGTTTGTCGATGGCCCCGACAAAGCCGAAACTCGCCATAATGACGCCAATGGAGCCGACGATCGAGGATGGATCGACCAGAATTTCATCTCCGGCGACAGCGATGAAATAGCCGCCAGATGCCGCAGCATCTTCGACAAAAACCAGAACCGGCTTGTGATTCTGGTCGGCCAGATCGCGGATACGTTTGGAAATCAGGCGGCTCTGCACCGGCGAGCCACCGGGCGAGTTGATGACGATGGCAATGGCGGGGGCCGATTTCATCGCAAAGGCGCGCGCCAGAAGCGGCTCGACGGAGGCGATATTAAGCCGCCCGGGCCGCTGTTCGGCGGCGATGACACCCTGCAAGCGCACAACCGGAATAACAGGCGGGCGGCGGGCAATCCGGGCCAGCCAATTGCGTTTGGGCGCGGGCATATCGTTCATGTCCATTCCTTTATGCGTCGCGGCAAATCTAGGAAGCTGCCGAGGCAATTACCAGTCGAGCGCTGCCGTGCCACGAAAAATGGCGTCAAATTCGGCGGAGAAGCCATTACCGGTTTCGCCATGCAGAAATCGAGTCGCCATCAATGTCAGCTTTGCCCTTGAGCCCTTGATGCCTCGCACCAGCACGCGGTTTGCCGGGCCAGCAGGGCGCGAGGCCAGAGGCAGGATGGCAATGGCACCGAATCGATTGCTCAAAGCCGCGAGCAATTCAGCCAACCCTTCGGCAGGGTAGATGAAGATTACCTGCCCGCCGGCGCGGGCGCTCGCCGCGGCGCAGCGTGCCCACAGATCCAATGCGCCTTCATCCATATGCCGCGCATTGGCCCTGTCGTCCCCCGCCGCCAGTGTCCCCTGCCCTGCGGCAAAAAACGGCGGATTGGCGATCACCACATCGGCATCATTATCGGCAAGGCCCGCATCTCGCCGCGCCTTGCCGTTGGCAATGATGTCCAATTCGACGATACCGACCCGACCGGAAAAGCCGCTATGGGCGACGTTTTCGGCGGCCAATGTCAGCGCTTCGGGCTCACGTTCGGCCATGACGAGGCTTTGCGCGCGGCCCAGAGACAGCGCGACCAGCCCTGCCGTACCCACACCAGCGCCCAGATCGAGCAGGTTTTTCGTGCCTTGCGGAACGGCGGCTCCAAGCAGAACGCTGTCCTGCCCGGCGCGAAAACCGTTGCGCGGCTGCGACAGAGTGAGCCTTCCACCCAAAAAGGCGTCGCGCGTTGTGGTTTGGTGTTTTACAAGGTCAGTCGGCTGGTCTAGGGACATCGGACCCGGATGGCTGGTTTCGCGCGATCCTATACGGCTCGCCGCGACGGTCTCAACCCGATTTGCCCCGATTAGGCAACAAGGACGTTATGGCGGTGTCTGTTCTGCCCCAGATTAAACGAGCACCAGAGATGAACCCGGTCGAGCGCCTGATGGCAGCCACCGCCGACGATATGGCGCGCGTCAATGCGCTGATCCTCACGCGCGCAGAATCGCATGTTGAAATGGTGCCGGAGCTGGCGCGCTATCTCATCGATAGCGGCGGCAAGCGCCTTCGCCCCATGCTGACGGTCGCCGCCGCAATCCTGTTCGGACGCGGTGAGGGTCATGCGGTCAATTTCGCCGCTGCCGTCGAATTCATGCACAATGCTACCCTGCTCCATGACGATGTCGTGGACGAAAGCGACATGCGCCGGGGCAAGCCCGCTGCGCGCATGGTCTGGGGAAACAAGGCATCCATTCTGGTGGGCGATTTCCTGCTTGGTCAGGCGTTCATGATGATGGTGGAAACCGGCGACATTGCGGCGCTGGGTGTGCTTTCCGCCGCGTCCGCCGTCATGGCGGAAGGCGAAGTGTTTCAGCTCGCCAAAACCGGCGACCTTGAAACCAGTGCCGAAGATTATGCCGAAGTTATCCGCGCCAAGACCGCAGTGCTGTTTGAAGCGGCCTGCAAGGTCGGCGCCATGTCTGGCGGTGCCGATCAGGCGGGCTGCGATGCGCTGGCGTTGTACGGCATGGAACTGGGCAACGCTTTCCAGCTCGTCGATGACGCGCTCGATTATGGCGGCGAAGCCGGTGCGCTGGGCAAGAATGTCGGCGACGATCTGCGCGAAGGCAAGATGACCCTGCCGGTCATCCTGGCCCTGCAATCGGCCAGCGAGAACGAGCGGGCCATTATCGCCAGCGCGCTCGGCAATCCCGAAGCCAGCGATCTTGAAGTGCATCAGGTCGTTGCCATTTTCAACCGCTATGAGACGCTCAAGCAGACGCTGGACAAGGCCCACGACCACGCCAAAGCGGCTATTGCCGCCCTTGCTCCCCTGCCCGACAGCGAAATGAAATTCATCCTCGCAGCCGTGGTAGAACACAGCGTCGGTCGCGCCAGCTGACATCAGAGGTTAGGTGGGGGTCACCAACCCCTACCCCGCCACGCCCAGCAGCGGCGCGGCGCCGACCCAATAATCGGGATGCAGGCGGCGTATCTGTGCCGCCGCTTCATGCGCCTGCCCCTCCGCCCCGAACAATCCAAAAACCGTCGCGCCCGAGCCGGACATGCGGGAGAGAACGCAACCCGGCGTTTGCGCCAATTCGTCGATCAGCACACCGATTTCGGGGACAAGCTTGACCGCCGGTGGTTCGAGGTCATTGCGGGTTTCGGCCAGCCACAGGCCCAGTTGCGCCGGGCGGGTCAGCGGCGTGGGCAGAGCGGGCAGGCCGTAATTGTCATGGGCGCGCAGCCGCCGGAATACATCCGCGGTAGCGACACCAATCCCCGGATTGGCCAGCGTGACATAAAGGGTCGGAAATTCAGGCAGGGGCGAGAGGATTTCGCCCACGCCCCGCGCCACCAGCGGCCGCGATAACAGGCAAGCGGGCACATCGGCTCCGAGTCCAGCGGCGAGATCGGCCAGTACGCCCACCGGCACCGGTTCGGGCGCGAGGTCGGCCATGAGCCGCAAAGCCGCCGCCGCATCTGCCGAACCGCCGCCGATACCAGCGGCCACGGGCAGGTTTTTGGTGAGATGGACCGACAGGCCCGGCGGAGACAGCTCGGGCCAGCGCGCCCGGAAGGCGGCAAGGGCGCGCAGCACCAGATTATTGGGCTCGCCCTTGAGTTTGGCACCGAAGGGCCCCGAAATCGTCAGGCTGTCCGTTTCGGCAATATTGGCTTCCAGGTCGTCGGAAATATCGGCAAAGACGATCAGGCTTTCGAGGTCGTGATAGCCATTGTCCCGGCGGCCGGTAATGTGCAGCGCCAGATTGATCTTGGCCGGTGCTGACTGGATGATGGAATCGGCCATCTGCTGCTATTCGGTCTCGTTTTCCGGCGTCAGGCCATCTTCGAGCTTGGGCAGAACCCGCTCGGTCACATTGCCGATTGCGTCCACAGATTTGGCGATATTCCACTGGAAGCGTGCTTCCAGCCTGCGCCCGACCTTCCAATAGGCATCGCCAAGATGGTCATTGATTTCCGGATCGCTGGGCAACAACATCACTGCGCGCTCCAGCGTTTCTACCGCCTCTTCGAGCCGACCGAGCTTGTAGAAAGCCCATCCCAGCGAGTCGATGATATAGCCGTCGCTGGGCCGCGCTTCGACGGCCTTCTCGATCATGCCCAAGGCTTCGTCGAGATGCATGTCCATGTCGATCCAGCTATAGCCGAGATAGTTGAGCACCTGCGGCTGATCGGGATTGAGTTCGAGCGCGCGCTGGAAATCCACCTCGGCCTTGGGCCATTCCTTGGCTCGTTCATAGGCAATGCCGCGCACATAGAAGAACCGCCAGTCCGATGGCGTGGTGCCGCCGGAAATGCGGATCGCCTCGCTATAGGCCGCAGCGGCTTCAAGATATTGCTCGTCATAACGCAGCAGGTCGCCCAGCACCGAGACAGCCTCGAGATCGTCCGGATCAACGGCGACGATATTGTTCAGGCGGCGAATGGCCTCCTCGCGGTCGCCGAGCGCGTCTAGATTTTGCGCAATGCGCACCACCGCAATGGGCTTCAGCGGCGATTTGACCGGCACCGCGTCATAGATGGCATTGGCCGCTTCGAACTGGCTGACGCCATCGAGCAATTGGCCCAGCGCCAGCGCAATCACGTCCGACGAGGGATCGAGATAGACGCCGAGCTGCATAAACAGCAAAGCCAGATCAAGGCTGCCATCGCGTGACAGGGCCACGCCTATGCCGTGGAACATTTCGGCAGCGCCGACCTGTACGCTGGTGGTGAAAATGCCCGGCTTGCGGCCCGCATCCACCGCTTCGCGCACGATATTGATGACGGCGTGAGCGCGCCCCAGCTGCTCAAAGGCCAGCAGCACGTCTTTGGCCGCATCGAAATCGCCGGAATTTGCCAGCATGCGGGCATAGACTTCAGCCATGCGCGCGACGGCGGGCTCGGCATCATAGGCGCGCTGCGCCAGGCTCACGGCCAATCGTGTATTGCCGCCTGCTTCGGCCATCAGCGCACGGTGGAACACCAGAAAATCTTCCAGCCCGCGCCCGCCGATCTGCTTCATCAGCGTTTCGGCTTCACCGGCCTTGCCTTCGCCGACCAGTGCCCAGGCCCGTAGAATGCCTGCGGTAAGGCCGCTGAAAGACTCGGGCGGCACCGTTTCAAGCTGGCCATAGACGGCGCCGTAGCGGCGAGCCTTCAATGCTTCGGTGGCCACGACCAGCGCGGCCAGCTGGTTGCCGGAATCGAGTTCGAGCATATGGCGGGCCATATTGGCCGCCTTGCTGATCTGCCCGTCTGCCGCCAGCGCCACAAAGGCGCGCTCCACCAGAACCGGATTGTCCCAGTCGGCCTGCGCCGCATCGTTGAAATAGCGAGCAGCTTCATCGGTCCGCAGATCGGCGATGGCCTTCTGCCCGGCCAGATAGGAACCGGAGAGCGTGGGGCGGAACAGCTTCATGAAGTCGCGGGTGATTTCCTGCACCTTCATCCCGGCATCGAATTGGGCAGTAGCAGGGAACGCGGTCAGCGCCAGAAAAGCAGCAGCAAGGATGGGCAAGGCCCGACGAGTGGAAAACACGGTCACGAAGCTGACTTCTCCCTAGAGCGTTTCCGACGAAAGTGGCTGGCACTTCTGCGGTTCGGAAACGCGACCACATAGACTTATTTCGCGCCGGCTCGGCACTGTTACGAGCCGGACTGACATATTGCCCGGCAGCAAATCGGCGCAAAGATTGTCCGTTTTGGGACCGCGCCGCAAGACCGGGGCGCGATGATAAAGCTCACATCCCGTTGTAATTGGGACCACTCCCGCCTTCGGGCGGCACCCAGGTGATGTTGCCCGCCGGATCCTTGATGTCGCAGGTCTTGCAATGCACGCAGTTGGCCGCGTGAATACGGAAGACCGGCGCGCCATCATCCTCGGCCATTTCATAGACACCTGCAGGGCAATAGAGTGGGGCGGGCTCCCCGAAACGCGGCAGATTTTCGCGCACAGGGATAGATGGATCGGCCAGCTTGAGATGAACTGGCTGGTCTTCGTCATGGGCCAGATTGGCCAGATAGACCGACGAGGTTCGGTCAAAGGTAATCCTGCCGTCCGGCTTGTCATATTGGCGCGGCGTCACGCTGGCGAGCGGCTTCAATTTTGCGGCATCGCTGGTTGTCCAGCGCAAAGTGCCGAAAGGCGAAAAGCGCAGCACGGCCTGACACCACATATCAAAACCACCCAGCACCGCTCCGAAGACAGTGCCAAACCGCGACCAGAGCGGCTTCAAATTGCGAACCCCGCGCAGTTCCTTCTCAATGCCCGTCGTCATCACCCGCTGCTGCAGGTCTTCGATCACGTCATGCTGACGACCTGCTGCGATGGCCGCGCCAACTGCATCGGCCGCACCGATGCCCGAGAGGATAGCATTGTGAATGGCCTTGAGACGGGGCGCATTCATGAACCCCGCCGAACAGCCAATCAGCCCACCACCCGCAAAAGCCAGATGCGGAACGGCCTGCAAGCCGCCCGCCGCCAGTGCCCGCGCGCCATAACTGATCCGCGTGGCCCCTTCGAGCAGGGGCGCAACCGAAGGATGGGTCTTGAAGCGCTGGAACTCGCCAAAAGGCGAGAGCGTGGGATCGGTGTAATCGAGGTGGGCGACGAAGCCCACATAGAGTTTGCGATCCTCTGCGTGATAAACGAAACCACCTCCGCCAGTGCCATTGTCGAGCGGGAATCCCAGATAGTGATCAACCCGGCCGGGCTGATGCTTGTCAGCGGCAATTTCCCAGACTTCCTTGATACCGAGACCATATTTCTGGGGGCTGGAATCCCGGTCGAGCGTAAAGTCGCCGATAATCTTCTTGCCCAGAGAACCGCGAGCACCCTCGGCGATCAGCGTATATTTGGCTTCCAGTGCAATGCCTTCGGCAAAGCCGGATTTCGGATTACCCGCATGGTCGCGCCCCAGATCGCCGGTGATAATGCCGCACACCGGACCATCGCCATCGCGCAGCACGTCCACCGCCGCCGTCATAGGGAATATATCGACGCCCAGTTCGCCCGCCTGCTCGCCCAGCCAGCGCACAAGATCGCCCAGACTGACAATAATGCCGTTGCGCGTGCGCATCTGGGGAGGAAGCGCAAAATGGGGGAAGGTAAAATCGTGCTTAGCCGTCAGGAAGTGATAGCGGTCCGCCAAAACATTGGGACCTACCGGCGCATTTTTCAGTCGCCAGTCTGGTATCAGCGCATCGAGCCCCACGGGATCCATGACGGCGCCGGAAATAATATGCCCCCCAACCTCCGCCGCCTTTTCAACCACGGTGACGGCAATGTCAGGATGGCGCTGCTTCAGACGGATCGCCGCGGCAAGCCCGGACGGTCCCGCACCGACAATCAGCACATCTGTGGATAGAACTTCACGATTACCGGCATCTGCCATGTGAAATTGCCTTCGGAGTTTGGGGCGACTTTCCGCTTGTTCCGGGGTGTGACATAACGGGCCCGATGTCTCAAGATCACGCCCGCAATAACGCCGAAATGCTCTCGGTGCTCGATTGGTATCGAGCCGCCGGCGTGGATATGGCCGTGGGCGAAGAACCAGTCGACCGTTTCGCCCAAAAGCCGCCTGCCCCGGCGGCAATCGCCGCGCGCGCCGCAGCGCCCCAGGCCGCGCCGGTGCCCCAGCCCAGCGGCCCGGTGGGCGGCGATCCGAGCGAAGCGCGTCAACTTGCCGCCTCCGCTGCCTCGCTCGACGAATTGCAAGGCATACTCAATGACTACAACGGTTGCGGGCTGAAGTTCCGCGCCACCCAACTGGTCTTTGCCGATGGCAATCCGACGGCAAAAATCATGTTGATCGGGGAAGCGCCGGGCGCGGAGGAGGATCGGCAAGGCAAACCGTTCGTTGGTCGCTCCGGGCAATTACTTGACCGCATGCTGGCGGCAATCGGGCTCGACCGCACCCGGGTTTATATTGCCAATACCGTGCCCTGGCGGCCGCCCGGCAATCGCACGCCGACGCCTGAAGAAATGGAATTGTGCCTGCCTTTCCTCAAGCGGCAGGTGGAGCTGGTTGCGCCGAAACTGGTGATGACGCTTGGCGGGCCTGCGATGCAGACCGTGTTCAAAAGCACGAATGGCATCATCAAGATGCGCGGCAAGTGGCAGAATATCACCATTGGCAGCCATACCGTCGACGCCCTGCCCACGCTCCATCCGGCCTATCTGCTGCGCAATCCACCAGCCAAGCAGCAGGCTTGGCGCGATCTGTTGAGCATGAAAGCGAAGATCGACGCGCTGGGACTGATCTAGCCTAACAGCTTCGCCGCATGCGCAATTGTCACCCCGGCGAAACACTACACGAAGGCCGGGGTGACAATCGAGTGGGGGTGAGGCCAGCAGTGGCGCTTAAAACAAGCTCATCTGCTTGCTTTCGAGCTTGGGCGCTTCAAACAGGTCCGCGCGCAGGGGCGGGAGTTTGGCTTCTAGGCCATAGCGCTCCCGCGCTTTGTCGAAGCGTTGGCGCAATAGGGTCGCATAGGGGCCTTCGCCGGTCATGCGGGTGCCGAAGCGCGGATCGTTGTCGCTGCCGCCGCGGGTGTCACGGATCAGCGAAAGCACATGGCGCACCCGGTCGGGGAAATGGCGCAGCAGCCATTCGCGGAACACGTCGCGCACCTCGCCGGGGAGACGCAAAAGGATCATCGAGGCACTGATGGCGCCCTGCGCCTTGCCTGCGTCGAGAATGCGCTCCAGCTCCATGTCGTTGATCGCCGGGATCATCGGTGAGGCGAAGATGGCGGTGGGTATGCCTGCCTCTGACAGAAGGCGAATGGCTTCCAGCCGCCTTGCCGGGGAGGAGGCGCGCGGCTCCATCCTGCGGCTGAGCTTGTGATCCATCGAGGTCACCGAAATGGCGACCTTGACCAGATTGAGCCTGGCCAGTTCAGTGAGCAGGTCGAGATCGCGGATGATCAGCGCCGATTTGGTGGTGATCATCACCGGATGGCGGGTTTCCAGCATGACTTCGAGAATGCCGCGCGTCAGCTTGTGCTTGCGTTCGGCGGGTTGATAGGGATCGGTATTGGTGCCCATGGCAATGGGCTTGGGGCGGTAGTTCTTTGCCCCCAGTTCCGCCTTCAAAGCCTCGACCGCATTGGCCTTTACATAAATGTCGCGCTCGAAATCGATCCCGGCCGAATGACCGAGAAAGGCGTGGCTGGGGCGGGCATAGCAATAGGAACAGCCATGCTCGCAGCCACGATAAGCATTGATCGAGCGCTCGAAACCGATGTCCGGGCTGTCATTGCTGGTGATGATGGATTTGGCCCGCTCGACATGCTCGATTGTCTCAAAGACAGGCAGCGGCTCGACGCTGCCCCAGCCATCGTCAAAATTGTCGCGCTGATGCGGTTCGAAACGGCCCGAGCGATTGGACTGTGCGCCACGCCCGCGAATGCGTTCCGGCTGCACCAGTTCGCGCCGCGCCAGATCGGCGTCGCGGCTGCGGCTCAACATTTCCAGCGCTTCAAAGGAAGGGGCCTGATAGAGGGCCATTTCACTGTCTCCTGCCTGCGGGCACGGCGTAGAATCGTCTCGCGCCGACACAGAAAAGCTAGCAGGATAATGAGAACATAACAAGAACATCAACCTGAGTGATGCGCTTGGCTGACACAGATATTGGCAGGCCTGCCCTGCATTACAAGACTGGACGCCTGCTTATGTCTGGCGTAGAGAACCGCCCTTCGCCCGGCCCTGACTTCAACTGAAAGTGTTTGCTCGTCTCCGCGCGCCTCTCTGTGCGTGATGGCGATGCCGTTTCTGCTGACAGAGCCTGACGTCGAATTTGTGGAACGGATGTCCAAAGCCGATGCGCCCCCCGACGCAAGGCGGCTCCAGATTCTTGAGAGAGATAAAAGATGACGACCGAAGCCATTGCCGACGCGCTGCCTCAAAGCGCGCCGCATCACCCCGACAACGCCGCCCGCAATCGACTGGTGATCGGTATCCTGCTCGTTTCCACCTTCGTGGTTTTTCTCAATGAAACCATCATGAGCGTGGCTATCCCCCATCTGATGAATGATCTGGGCGTGACGGCGAGCGCCGCCCAATGGCTGACCACCGCCTTCCTTTTGACCATGGCCGTGGTGATCCCCGTCACCGGCTTCCTGCTGCAACGCATCAATACCCGTCCGATCTTCATGATCGCCATGTCGGTATTCACCTTGGGTACGCTGGTCTGCGCGCTGTCGCCGGGCCTCGAAATGCTGATCGCCGGTCGCGTGGTTCAGGCTGTCGGCACGGCCATGATGATGCCGCTGCTGATGACCACGGTGATGACGCTGGTTCCCCCCGATGCGCGCGGCAAGACCATGGGCAATATCTCCATCGTCATGGCGGTGGCGCCCGCCATCGGTCCGACCATTGGTGGCTTCATCCTGGGTCATTTCGACTGGCGCTTCATGTTCTATTTCACCCTGCCCATCGCCATCGGTGCGCTGGTTCTGGGGGCGCTGCGTATTCGCAATGTTTCGACACCACGCTATGCCCCGCTCGATGTTCTGTCGGTGGTCGTTTCGGCGCTGGCCTTTGGCGGACTGGTCTATGGCCTGTCGAGCCTGGGCGAAGGGGCCGAGCATCCCTCCGCCATTCCTGCATGGGTGCCGCTGGTGATCGGCATTGTCTCCATGGCGATTTTCATCTGGCGCCAGATTAGGCTGTCGAAAGAGAACAAGGCGTTGCTCGATCTGCGTACGCTTCAGCACCGCAATTATTCCTTCGCCCTGATCACCATGGCCATTGCCATGGTGGCGCTGCTGGGATCGTCCATCCTGCTGCCGATCTATACGCAGAATGTGCTTGGCCTCGACACGCTGCAAACCGGCATGATCATGCTGCCCGGCGGGCTGTTGATGGGCCTGATGGGGCCGATTGTCGGTCGGCTCTATGATAAGGTGGGGCCGCGTCCCTTGCTGGTGCCGGGCGTGATCCTCGTGTCCGCAGTGATGTGGGCGCTGACACTTGTCAGCCAGTTCACGCCTGTCTGGGCCGTGGTTGCGGGCCATATCACTCTGAGCTTTGGGCTGGCGCTGACCTTTACGCCGCTGTTCACCTCGTCCATGGGCTCGGTGCCGATGCCGCTCTATTCCCATGCCAGCGCCATTCTCGGCTCTGTGCAGCAGGTGGCGGGCGCGGCTGGTATTGCGCTCTTTGTGGCGGTGATGAGCCTGCGTACCGCTGCGGGCGTGGCCGAGGGGCTGGAGGGCGTCGATGCCCTGGCCGCCGGTATCCGCGCCGGCTTCCTGTGCGGCGCCATCATCTCGGTGCTGATGGTGATCGCGTCGCTGTTTGTGAAGCGACCCGAGGGCGGCGGCCCGGCAATGGCCGGACACTAAAGCTGACACATCAAGCTGATAGAGGGCGCCGATCAAGCTCGGCGCCCTCTATCTAAATCAAATTATTAACTATGGGGCGCTAGTGCTTTCCGAAGCGAGGCGCCATGGAAAGCTCCGAAATTTTTGCCCTTTTGAGTCTGGTCATTCAGATCTCATTCGGCGTTATTTTTCTGTTTCTATTTCGTGCTGGCGTTGCCGCTGCGGGCCGCTGGGGCGGCGCATATATCTTCAATGCTGCGGCAATTCTGAGCTATGTGCTGCCCATCGAGGCCCTGGCGCAGACGCTGTTAGCCGATCTGTTTTTCCTGGCCTCTTTCTATTGCTTCGGCGAAGCGCTGCTGGTGCGCTACGGCAGTCCTCTGCTGGTGCCGCAACGCCTCGCCCTGGTGGCGGTCGTCCTGGCTTTGGATGTCTATGTCGTTTTTGTGCTGGAAAGCCTAAGCCTTAATCTGCTGCTCATCGACATGGCCATTGTTACGCTTTTGACAATCGCGCATGTGGCTGTCTGGCGACATATGCTGAGGGGCATTGATCTGGCCTTGGGGCTGTTGTCGGGGCTGAGCATCGTCAACAATCTCATCATGGCGCTGGTTTTTGGCCTCTTCAGGCCAACTGGCAATCAGCTGTCCGAGTTCCTGGTTTCCGACTATTCCTATGTGATGCAGATTGCTGGCGGGATTTTCGCCATCTGGTTCGGCATCGCCGCTTTGGCAGCAGCAGGCCTGGACGCACTGGCACAATATAGAAAGGCCGCCGACCATGATCCATTGAGCGGGTTGCTCAATCGGCGCGGCTTCGATGCGGCGATCAAACCGCTGCTCGTTCAGGGTGACAGAGGTGCTCTGCTCAATGTCGATATCGATCACTTCAAGAAAGTGAATGACGACTTTGGGCATGATGCCGGTGATCTCGTTCTCACCGGCATGGCCGATTTGCTCCGCTCCGTTCTCCCCCAGAACGCCATTATTTCCCGTTTCGGCGGCGAGGAATTCGTTATCGTCCTGCCCGAGCTGTCAATGGCGGAAGGCGGCGCTATTGCGCATTCGATCCGGCTGGCCAGCATGGCCCATAACTGGCGTTCGGTCGGCGTCGTGCGACCGATAACGGTATGCGTGGGCGTATCGGAAATCATGACCGGTGAACACAGCTGGCGGCAAGCCTTCAATCGCGCCGACGCGGCGCTCTACGCTGCCAAGGAAGATGGTCGCAACCAGGTCATGTTCGGCACGGCTGATGCGTATTCTCCCATCAGCCGCACTGCTGCCTAGCGAGCCGACACCTCGTAGAGCCCGGCGATATAGGGGCCCTTGGGCACGACGCCATTGGGGTTGAGCGACTTGATCGAATAATAGCCGCGCTTGATATGGTCGATATTGACCGTTTCGCGCACGCCACGAATATCGAGAACGCGCAGCATATAGGCCTGCAGGTTCGGATAATCGGCGATGCGGCGCAGATTGGTCTTGAACAGGCCGTGATAGGCTGCGTCGAACCGCACCAGCGTCACGAAAGCGCGAATATCGGTTTCGGTGAGCCTGTCACCAAACAGGAATTGCTTGCCGTCGAGCTTGCCTTCAAGCGTATCGAGCGCCTCGAACACATCAGCGAAGGCCTCATCATAGGCGAGCTGGGTGGTGGCGAAACCGGCGCGATAGACCCCGTTATTGAGGCGCGGATAGATATAGTCGTTCAGCGCATCGATTTCCGGACGCAACGCTTCGGGGTAGAGATCGAAGGTGTCGGAAGCGAGATTGCCAAAGCCGGAATTGAGCATGCGCAGAATGTCGGCGCTCTCATTGTTGACGATGGTGTTGCGTTCCCTGTCCCACAGTACCGGCACGGTTGCGCGACCGCTGATCTGCGGGTCGGCCTTGGTGTAAATCTCGTGCATGAAGCTGGCGCCGTTGATCGGGTCCGGCGTGGCGAAACGCCAACCCTGATCACCGATTTCCGGCTCGACGATCGACACCGAAATGACGTCTTCCAGCCCCTTGAGGCTGCGACCGATCAATGTGCGCGAGGCCCATGGGCAGATGAGAGCGACATAGAGGTGATAGCGGCCTTTTTCGGCCTTGAACCCGGCCTCGCCCGTCGGCCCGGCGCTACCATCCGGCGTCACCCAGTTGCGGAAGCTCGAGGTCTGGCGCACGAAACCGCCTTTTTCATCCTTGGCCTGAACCGGCTGCCAGTTTGCGGACCATTTTCCATTGACGAGCATGGCTCAAGCCTCCTGATCGAGGGTAAGGGAGATCGCCAGGCCCCACGGGTCGGCAAGCGTGGTTTGGTTGGACTGAGCCCGGGCGAGAATGTCGCTGCGCTGCTGATCGCTGTCCAACACGAGTTCAAACCCAACCAGACCGGTGCGATCTGATGGTATGGGCCCCGCGCCACGGCTCGACCAGGTATTGCTGGCGAGCTGGTGGTGATAGCCGCCCGCGCCATAAAAACTAGCGCCGGGATAATGGGCGGTAATGTCCGTGCCCAGCACACCCGAATAGAAGGGCTCGGCGAGGCTGTTGTCACCCACCTGCAAATGCATGTGGCCGACAAACAGGCCATCGGGCGCAGCCTCATAGCTGTGCTCAGGCGCCAGATCGAGCAGGCCGGGAACATCGAGATGCTCGGTGGCCATGGCAATCGTCTTGCCATCCATTTTCCATTCGGCGCGCGAACGGTCACGATAGACCTCGATGCCATTGCCTTCCGGGTCGTGCAGATAGAGGGCTTCGCTGACCAGATGGTCCGAAGCGCCATCGACAGGAATGCGCTCGGCAGCAACATGGCGCAGCCATGCGGCAAGGCTTTCGCGGTCAGGCATTAGAAAAGCGGTGTGGAACAGACCGGCGGAGCGCGGGTCGCGCTGAGCGAAATCGGCGTTACCGCGCAATTCGAGCAAGGGCTTGTCGCCCACGCCGAGACGCTGCGTATTGCCGTCGCGCCCCAGATCGGCGAGGCCGAGCAGGTGGCGGTAATAATCGGCGACCTTATCGAGTTGGCGAACATTGAGCGTCACCATGCCGATCTGCATGGGCGCGGTCGAATATCTGGACATGGCAAATCTCCTGAATGCGCCATTGCGCTATTGTCCAGAAGATGCGCTTTTCGATCTGCTCTTTAAAGTGAACGCTGACGAACGTGTCGTTCGTCAAATCTTACCGCTCGGCCAGCCGTGGAATGATTTCCACGAAATTGCATGGCTTGTGCCGATAGTCGAGCTGATGGGTGAGAATGCCTTCCCACGCATCGCGGCACGCGCCGCGCGAGCCGGGCAGGCAGAAGATGAAAGTCTCCCCGATCAGGCCGGCTGTGGCGCGCGATTGCAATGACGATGTGCCGACCGTCGTCGCCGAATATTGGTGAAAGAGCACCGAAAAGCCTTCCATCCGCTTGTCGAACAATGGCTCGACCGCCTCCGGCGTCACATCGCGGCCGGTAAAACCCGTGCCGCCTGTCGTCAGGACGACATCGACCTCTGGATTGGCAACCAGCGCCTGCACACCGGCGCGAATAAGCTGGATGTCGTCGCGGATGACCTGACGTGAAAAGCAGGTATGCCCGTCGGCTTCGAGCAGCGATTGCAGCAGCGCGCCGCCCTTGTCGGTCTCGATCGTGCGGGTATCGGACACTGCGATGATCGCAATGGAGAGCGATTTGAACGGGCGGTCCTCAAATCTTTCCGTTTTGAACATCGCCATCATTCCCCAATGTTTCGATCAATTCATCCGGCACCGGCTGTTCCATATCGGCCGGAATATCGCCGTCATCACTATCACCGCGCGGGTCGAGCGCAAGGGTTTCGGGCGTGGAGAGCTTGTCGCTGACCGGCTGGAATGGTGCACGATAGGCGGCGTCGAGCCCCTTGCGCACCCGCATCCGCAGATAGGCCGTGCCAGCCAGCGCGCCATGGAAAGTCGCCGTGACGACAAAGAGCCCGACCGGGTTCCAAGCACCCATGATCAGCGACGCCACGGTGGGGCCAATGGCGAGGCCCACACCCAGAATAAGCAGCATGCCGCCCGCGATCTTGGCGAAATCGCCATCCTTGGCGAAGTCATTGGCATGGGCCACGGCGACGGCATAGATGGGGTTGGCGGCAAAGCCATAGGCGGCAAACAGCAGATACATCGCCCATCCCGCTTCGGGATTGATGATCGCCGTCAAAGCGCCGACGACTGCCGCAAAACCCGACAGCCCGATCAGCACCAGCCGCCGGTCTATGCGGTCCGACAGCCTGCCGAATGGCACCTGCGCGATGGCGCCCAGAATAGCGGCGATGGCAAAGAGCAGGGCAATGCCGCTGGGGTCCAGCCCGCGCTCATAGCCATAGACTGGCGCCATGGTGCCAAACGCGCCATTGGCCATGCCGACGGAAAAGGCCGCAATCGCGGCGACAGGGGAGGTGCGATACAATAGCCCGATATCCAGCTTGGCCGATTGCAGCGGCTTGGGCTGGGGGCTGGAGGTCATGGCGGTGGGCAGCACGGCGCAGATAAAGCTGATCGCGCCGACGACGAACGGAATATAGCCCGCAGTGCCGGTAACCGACATGGCGATCTGGCCGAGCGTGGACGCGCCCATATTGATGGTGGTGTAGATCGAAAAGATCGTGCCGCGGCTCTTGTTGTCGGCCACTTCATTGAGCCAGCTCTCAACGATCATCGCCGCGCCAGCGAAACAGAAGCCGGACAGCGCGCGCAGTAGAATCCAGCTGATATCGTTGATCATCAGCAGGTTCAGCAGAATGGTAATGGTGCCGATGGCCGCCATGACCGAGAAGGCGCGAATGTGACCGGCTTTGCGCACGATCAGCGGTACGGTGAGCGACCCGGCGACAAAACCCACCGACCAGCCCGTGCCGATCAGGCCGAGCGAGAGCAGCGAGAATCCCTCTTCAGCGCCGCGCACCGACAGAAGCAGCCCCTGCAAGCCGCCGCCGAACATCAGCAGAGCGGAACCGAGGAACAGGGCGTAAATCTTGATGACGGAAGCCATGGGCGCGGGGCCTTCGTTGGTGGTCAATGCTGCAAATCAGTTGAACACGACCATAACGTGGCAGGTTACGAAGAATAGCCCCGAAATTGATCCGGGATGCGTCCAGTTCGGTTCTGGTTGGATAGCGGCACTTCGGGGTCAAATCCATCAGCTGTCATCCCGGCGCACGCCGGGATCCATCTCAAAATCTCAGGATAGGCCCCGGCCTGCGCCGGGGTGACAATTGCGGTTTGAAACACCAAGCGAAGCGCGTCTCTAATATTGCGCCACTTTGCGCGCGTAGGTGGACATGAAGTCGAGCGAGGCCAGCACGCCGCGCAGCGACATCCGGCTTTCCACCGGCTTTTCCACTCCAACCAGCGGCACAGAAAGAATAAGCGCGTTGCGCTCGCGCATCTTGCTCAACACCACATCACGATCCGCACCGATCAGGAAAAACTGATTGATGGTGTTGTGCCGCGTCTCCATATCCGTCGCCATTGTCAGCACGATGGACGCTTCGCCGCCAAAGCGCAGAAGCATGGGGCGTTCGGGATCATATTCGCCGCTGGACGGCGAGACGGTGATGGCCAGATCGATCTCGCCATTGAGCCGATCATGGATCAGCGTCAATTTATAGGCGGGCAGATTGGCGTCGTTCAGCTCCTGACTGCCGGTGCTCGAAAAGCAGGAATAGCCGTAAAAGTCGGTGGCATCTTCGTGAATGGCATTGGGACAGGCCGAGAGCCAATCGGCATTATATTGCCGCCACTCGCCCGAAGAATGCTGGAAGGGCTGAGCCAATGCCGGGCTGCTCAAGGCCAGCAGGGCGGCAAGGCTGGTCGCAATGCGCATACAAGTCTCTCTATCGCTTTGCCCCCCGGCCAAACTCTTATATCAGCGTGGGACCATTTTATGAAACGGACATCGGCATGAGTACCGAAAGGATCAATGGCCTCACCCTGTTTTTTGTTGCCGCACAAGGCTCTGCTTTGTGCAGCGAACAGGATGCGCTTGATCTTTTGGGCGAAACCTATGGCACCGAAACCGATATGATCGTCGTCCCCGCCAATCGTTTCACGCCTGAATTTTTTGACCTCAGCACCAGGCTTGCCGGTCATTTCTTCCAGAAATTGCAGAATTATCAGATGCGGCTGGCCATTGTCGGAGACATTGACGACCATGTGGCGCGCAGCTCAGCCCTGCGCGATTTCGTCGGCGAGACCAATCGGCGGGGACATCACCTTTTCGTTGCAGACCGCGCGGCGCTCTCCGCCGCCCTGGGCAAGGCCTGACCGTGGCGCGACGGATCAGCGTCAAAATCGAAACCCAATCAGCGGAGCTGTTCTCGCCGGAGGCGGGCTTCCCCGATTTCAGTCATGAGGAAATGCTCATGGCCCGGGGCGCGCGCTATGTCGCTGGCGTCGACGAAGCCGGGCGCGGCCCGCTGGCTGGCCCGGTGGTGGTTGCGGCGGTGCGACTCGATCCGGCTCGCATTCCAGCAGGTCTCAATGATTCCAAGAAGCTGACCGCCGAACGCCGCGACGCGCTTTATGATGAGATCATGGCATGCGCCGAGGTGGCCGTGGTCTCGGCCCCGCCCAGCGATATTCTGAGCCTCAATATTCGTGGCGCGACCCTTGCCGCCATGGCCCACGCCGTCCGCGCCCTGCCCGGCCCGGTCGACCGCGTGCTGGTCGATGGCCGCGATGTGCCGCCCGAATTGCCTTACCCCGGCATTGCGCTGATTGGCGGCGACGGGCGCAGCGTGTCCATCGCAGCAGCCTCAATCGTGGCCAAGGTCACCCGCGACCGCATGTGCCAGATCATGGATTGCGACGCGCCCTCTTTCGGCTTTGCGGGGCATAAGGGCTATGGCACCGCGGCCCATCTCTCGGCGCTGGATCTGCACGGGCCCTGCCGCCACCACCGCGAGGCTTTCGCGCCTGTGGCCGCACTGCTGATCCGCAAAACCACACTTGTCGTGGCCGGTTAACTCCCTGCTAACCCCTTGCGAACGCTCCATTAACCTCAACGCTTTATAACGGGCTCATTAGTACTGCGTTAGGGTTAAGAGCATGTTGCGTACCGCGCGTACGGCCGCCATGGCCGATGCGGAAAGGGTGGCCACGCGCCTCCCGATCGATACTATCCTTGTGGGCGATTGCATCGACCACATGAATAGCCTGCCGGCCGGCTCCATCGATCTCATTTTCGCTGATCCTCCCTATAACCTGCAGCTGGAACAGGGCCTCACCCGCCCCGACCAGTCCAAGGTCGATGCCGTCGACGACGATTGGGACAAGTTTGACAGCTTTGCCCATTACGACGCCTTTACCAAGGCATGGATGAGCGCGGCCCGCCGCCTGCTCAAACCCGATGGGGCCATGTGGGTGATTGGCTCCTACCATAACATTTTCCGTGTCGGCACGGCGCTTCAGGATCTGGGCTTCTGGATGCTGAATGACGTGATCTGGCGCAAAGCCAATCCGATGCCCAATTTCCGCGGCACGCGCTTTACCAATGCGCATGAAACGCTGATCTGGGCCGCCAAGAGCCAGAAAAGCCGCGTAACCTTCAATTACGAAGCCATGAAGCTGGCCAATGACGACACGCAGATGCGCAGCGACTGGCTGTTCCCGATCTGCACCGGGGCCGAGCGCCTCAAGGGCGAGGACGAAGGCAAGCTGCATCCGACGCAGAAGCCCGAAGCCCTGTTGTTCCGCATTCTCAATGCCACGACCAAGCCAGGCGATATCGTGCTCGATCCGTTCTTCGGCACCGGCACGACCGGCGCAGTAGCGCGCAAACTGGGCCGTCACTTTATCGGCATCGACCGCGAAGAGACCTATATCGAAGGCGCGCGTCAGCGCATCGCCTCCATTCGCCCCGGCGTGTTCGAGGCGCTGCAATCGGTGACGCCCAAGCGCAAGGAGACGCGCATTCCGTTCGGCTCGCTGGTCGAGCAGGGATTGATTGAAGTGGGCGCGCAACTATTCGATGCGAGCAAGCGTTATTCGGCCATGGTTCGTGCAGACGGCTCGCTCGTCTCAGGTCCGCATCAAGGGTCGATCCACAAGGTCGGCGCGTTGGTTCAGGGCGCTGAGTCATGCAACGGGTGGACCTTCTGGCACCACGACTTCAACGGCGTTGCCGAGCCCATCGACACCCTGCGGGCCAGCATTCGTCAAAAACTTGATTTGCTTTCTGCCTGATCCTGACCTCCAATCATCCCATCAGGCTCTATGACTTGGCCGCCGGTTTGCCCCGGCGGCCTTTTTGTTTGCCCATCGGCCAAGAGTTGGTCAGGGTGCGATAGGGAGGCATAGGCCGTGGACATTCAAATTCGCGCCATAACGCTCGACGATGTGGAGAACTTTCACAAGGCGCTGGATGACGTGGCGCGTGAGAGGCGCTTTTTGCGTCTTACCGAAGCTCCACCTTTGGCATCTACTGGCGACTTCGTGGCGGGCAATATCGAGCACGGCAATCCGCAACTCGTGGTTATAGACGATGGCCGCATAGTCGGCTGGTGCGACATCTGCCGTAACAGCTACCACGCGGCACGCCATGTCGGATCGCTCGGCATGGGCCTTGTCGCCAGTCATCGCGGGCGAGGCATAGGCTTCAGCCTGATCACCGCAGCAATCGCAGCGGCACAGCCGAAGTTTGGCAGGATCGAACTCGATGTCTACGAGACCAACCTGCCTGCCATCGCGCTTTATGAAAAGGTCGGTTTCGAGCATGAAGGGCGGCGTAAGAAGGCAATCGAGATCGAAGGTCACTATGTGGATGTACTGACGATGGGCATGGTCTTTAGCTGATCAGCTATCCAGCCCAGCCCCTGCCAGCACTTTTCTGAACAGGGTCGGCAGCGCTTCACCCTTGAGCGCCTTCGGTTCGGCCCACCAGCCGCCATCGAGCCCCTCGGGCGGCACCACTGCCGACCAGACTTCCAGCTCCAGCCGGAAATGGGTGAAGATGTGGATCACCTGCCCGCGATGCTGCCAATCGGCGGCCACGGGATGTTCCGGTTCACCCAGCTCCGCGCCCCATTCCGAGGTCGGCACTTCGGTCATTCCGGCCAGCAGGCCCTTGCTCGGGCGGCTTTGCAGATACACATCGCCGGCCGCGTCAATCATGACGAAGGCATGCCCCTTGCGCACCGGACGCTCCGCCTTGACCGGCTTTACCGGGTAAAGCAGCGGATTGCCCTCTTTGCAGGCGGTACAGCCGGGGTGTAGCGGGCAGATCAGGCAGGATGCATTGCGCGGGGCGCAAATCATTGCGCCCAGATCCATCATGGCCTGCGCAAAATCCCCCGCACGCGAGGGCACCGAGGCCTGCAAGGCGGCGCGCAGCTCGTCCTTGGCCTCGCGCACCGGGACATCCAGCGCATAATAACGCGCCAGCACCCGGTCGAGATTGCCATCGAGTACGGCAATGGGTTCATCAAAGCAGATCGCGGCGATGGCAGCGCTGGTATAGGCGCCAATACCCGGCAGGGCCTGTAGCGCTGCCGAGCTGTGCGGAAACTCCCCGCCATGGTCGCGCACCACCGCCTGCGCGCAGGCATGCAGGTTCCGCGCCCGTGCGTAATAGCCCAGCCCCGCCCATTCGCGCAGCACCGAATCGAGCGGCGCGGCGGCGAGGTCTTCGACGCGCGGCCACAGGCTGGTGAAGCGGAGGAAATAATTCTTCACCGCCGCAACCGTGGTCTGTTGCAGCATCACCTCGCTCAGCCAGACCCGATAGGGATCGGGCTTTACGCCATCCTGCCGCTGCTGCGGCGGCACGCGCCAGGGCAGATCGCGGGCATGGACATCATACCAGTCGAGAACGGCCTGGGCGTGGATGGGGTGGGGATTGGTGAGGCGCAAGGGGGGCATGACCATTGCCGTACCCCCTCCCCAGCCCTCCCCGCAAGGGGGAGGGTGCGGGCTGGTGAAAAGGGATAGGTTTCGCCCCAAACGCGATGCAGCACCTCCCCCCTTGCGGGGGAGGTTGGGAGGGGGGAACCGGCAGGCTCAATGCTATCCCCTTGTCCCCACCCATTCCACGGGTTACTCCACTGCCATGTCCAAGGACGCACCGCCCGAATATAAACGCCGCAACAGGACGCTCTCCGTCGCCGATGCCCTGGCTGGCGCTATCGACCCTGTGCTGCGCAAGCGCGGCTTTGCGGGCCGGGACATCATCACGCAATGGGCCATCATCGCCCCGCCCCCCTTCAACGAAACGACGCAGCCGGACAAATTGATCTGGCCCCGCGACAGCCACAATGGCGAGGGCGCCACGCTGGTTTTGCGCTGCGCGCCCGGTCAGGCGCTGTTCGCCCAACACGAAGCTCCGGCCATCGCTGCGGCGGTCAATCGCTATTTCGGCTATGTGCTGGTCAGGGATGTACGGCTTTCTGCCGAGCCATTCAGCCCGGGTTCAGGCAAAAAGAGCCATAAGCCATATCAACCGAGCCAGAGCACTATCGCAAAGGTCGGCGCACAGACCGACAAGGTCGAAGACAAAGATCTGAGGGAGGCGTTACGGGTTCTTGGCCTGGCGCTCTCCAGCAGATCGGAACAGAAGAACGGATAGACTGTTCATCGCTGACATACGTTCACCGTGTGTTGATACGCATGCCTACTTGCCGACATCTTCTCTGCGTGTAGTGTCTCGCCAATAAAAATCAGGAGCCTCTGACGTGAAATTCAATCGCCGCGAAACCCTTATCCTTGCAGCCGCCGCCTCGGCGCTGAGCCTGTCCGGTGTCGGTCTGGCACAAGGTGCCGAAGGGGACGTGATCGACGTTGCGAAACTGATGGCTCCCGCCGGTGGTTTGACCGACCATGTGCTGGGCAATGAAGATGCCCCGGTCACCGTGGTTGAATATGCCTCGCCCACCTGCCCGCATTGCGCCACCTTCCACAACACCGTCTATGAGCCGTTCAAAGAGGCTTATGTGGAAACCGGCAAGGTGAAGTTCATCGTGCGGCCATTCGCCCGCAACGCGCTCGACGCTGCCATTTTCATGCTCGCGGAATCCGCTGGTCCGGAGCATTATCACGAGGTCATCACGACCTTCTTCAAGACCCAGAATGAATGGGGCATGTCCGAAACGCCGCGCGATGCACTGTTCTCGATTGCCCAGCAGCTCGGCTTTACAGAGGAAAGCTTCAACGCCGCCTTGACGAATCAGGACGTGCTGGCCGGGATTGAAGCCCAGAAAAATCAGGCGCTGGACGAATTCGGCCTGACGGGGACGCCGACTTTCTATGTCAATGGCAAGACGCTTTCGGGGGGCAAGACGCTTGAGCAGCTCGCTGCCGAGATCGACCCCCTCGTGCCTGCCGATTTCGTCGCCCCTGCCGCAGAGTAAGCGCGTACTCGATCTTGCGTGTTTTGGCCTTCTCCCCTTGAGGGAGAAGGTGCCCGAAGGGCTGATGAGGGGTGCTATTCGCCCCGCGCGTTCGAGCGCATGGATAGGCCAAAACCCCTCACCCGTCTCGGCCTGCGGCCGATCCACCCTCTCCCTCAAGGGGAGAGGGGAAGAAAGCGCCCTACTTCACCGAGGGCGGCACATATGAAATTCTCCCGCCTTCGCCTTCACGGCTTTAAATCCTTCTCCGACGAAACCGTGCTGGTCATGGAGCCGGGGCTGACCGGCATTGTCGGGCCGAATGGGTGCGGTAAATCCAATCTCGTTGAAGCCATGCGCTGGGTCATGGGCGAAAGCTCCTACAAGGCCATGCGCGCCTCGGGCATGGATGACGTCATCTTTTCCGGCTCCGGCAATCGCGCGGCCCGCAATACGGCAGAGGTCAGCCTTGTCCTCGACAATGCTGACCGCACCGCGCCCGCCGCGCTCAACAATGCCGATGTGCTGGAAGTCACCCGCCGCATCGAGCGCGAAGCCGGTTCGGTCTATCGCGTCAATGGCAAGGAAGTGCGCGCCCGCGATGTGCAATTGCTGTTTGCGGATGCGTCGACCGGCGCACATTCTCCGGCTATGGTCCGGCAGGGCCAGATTGGCGAGCTGATCGCCGCCAAACCGACGGCGCGCCGCGCCCTGCTCGAAGAAGCCGCCGGTATTTCCGGCCTGCATTCACGACGCCACGAAGCCGAGCTGCGTCTGCGCGCTGCCGAGAACAATCTCGAGCGTGTCGATGACATCATTGCGCAGGTCGGCAGTCAGCTCGATACGCTCAAGCGGCAGGCGCGCCTCGCCAATCGCTACCGCAGCCTGTCCGGCGACATTCGCCGCGTCGAAGCCACCCTGTTCCATATTCGCTGGGTCGCTACCCGCGTGGCCGAGCGCGAAACCGAGGCGGCGCAGGCGGTGCTGATCCGCCAGCTGGCCGATGCCACCCACGCCGAGTTCACCGCGCAAAAAGCGGCCGAAGCCGCCGAAGCCGCTGTCACGCCACTGCGCGAACGCGAGGCGGTCACTGGCGCCGTGCTGCAACGCTACACGATCCTGGCCGAACAGCTTGCCGACGAGGCGCGCCGCATGGGCCAGCGCCGGGCGGAGCTGGAAGATCGCATTCGCCAGATTGCCGCCGATGGTATCCGCGAGCGCGAGGTCATGGCCGAGAGCGAAGACACGCTCGCCGCCTATCTGGACGAGCAGGCCAGCCTCACCGCCGAGCAGGAAGAGGCACAGGCCGAATTCGATACCGCACAGGCCATGGCAGACGAAGCCCGCGCCGCCGTCAGCGAGGCTGAAGCGGCAATGCGCGAAGCAGCCGATGCGCTGGCGCAATTGCGCGCCCGGCGTGCACAGGCCGAACGCAATGTGCTCGAAGCGCGCAGCCGCCAATCCCGCCTTGCCCAGCAATTGGCCGAAATCGAAAGCGACCTCGCCCGCGTCAGCGCAACGCTCGACGCCGACCAAACCCTGATTGCCCGCCGCGCCGCTCTCGATGAAGCGCAATCTGCCACCGCCATCGCCGAAGCCTCGGCCCTGTTCGCCGAGGAACAGGCCAGCGCCGCGCAGGACAGGCTGGATGCGGCGCGTCCCCGGCTTGCCGAACTCGACGCTTTCGTCACCGGGCTGGAAGCGGAAGCCACGACGCTGGCAAAAATGCTCAATACCGGCTCAAGCCTCTGGCCCGCCGTCATGGACGAACTCAAGGTCGAACCGGGTTATGAAACCGCGCTTGGCGCCGCTCTGGGCGATGATCTGGAAGCCAGCTCCGATGCCGGTGCGCCCATGCATTGGTCCATCGCCATAGATCGCTATGACGACCCGCCCCTGCCGCAGGGGGCCGAGCCGCTGTCGCGCCACGTCACCGGTCTTAATCTGCTTGAACGCCGCCTTGCCCAGATCGGGCTGGTCGATGCCATCGACGGCCCGGCATTGATGTCGGCGCTCAAGCCCGGGCAACGTCTTGTCACCATGGATGGGGCACTCTGGCGCTGGGACGGGTTCGTTGCTGCCGCCGATGCACCGAGCGCGGCGGCGCAGCGGCTGGCCCAGCGCAATCGTCTCAACGAACTGGACGAGGAAATCACCCGCGCCAAGGGCGAGCGCAATGCCTGGAAGCGTGATGTCGACGTGCTGAGCCAGGTTCTCGACGAAGCCCGGCAGAGCGAACGCGCCTTGCGCGAAGACTGGCGCACAGCCCAGCACAGGATCAGTGCGGCGCAGGCCGATCTCGACCAGGCCCAGCGCGCCATTGGCGATCTCGCCACCAAACGAACGACACTGGAAGAGGCGCATATGCGCCTCGCCGCCAGCCTGTCCGAATCCGAAGCCATGGCCGCGGCGGCGGAAGATGCCCTGCTGGAAACCGGCGACGAAACCGAGATTGCTCAGAGGGTCGAGGTCGGTCAGCAGCGTCTCGCGGTTCTGCGCGACAAGGCCGATCAGGCCCGGGCCAGCCTCGCCAATCTCGAATCGGCGGCGCGCATGCGAAGCGCCCGGCTGGAACAGCTCGCCCGCGACAGCGCCGCCTGGCAACGCCGCCGCGATGGCGCACGGGCTCAGCTTTCGACGCTCGATCAGCGCAGCGCCGAGATAGACGCACAGCTCAGAAACCTGGCCGAAGCGCCGGAGGGTTTCGAGAACCGCAAAGCCCAACTCGAAGAGCAGATCGAGATTGCGCGTGAAGATTATCAACAGGCTGGTGATCGGCTGAGTGCGGCGCAAACCGCATGGCGCGAGGCCGAAAAGGCGCTGAAATCGGCAGGCGACGCCCTCAATGCCATCCGCATCGAGTTGACCCGGATCGAAGAACGCCTCAGGGGCGCCATTGCCCAGCGCCAGCAGATCGAGCGGCAGATCGAGGAAACGCTTGGCATCCTCGCCAGCAAGACGCTCGAAGCCTCCGGCATTCGCCCCGAAGAGGCCCTGCCCGCCGAGCACCCGACCGAGCAGAAGCTCGACCGGCTCAAGGCCGAGCGCGAGCGGCTGGGCGGCGTCAATCTCGGGGCCGAAAAGGAAGCCGAGGACGTTCAGCTCAAGCTGGACACAATGGTCAAGGACCGCGACGACATCATTGAAGCCATCGCCAAGCTACGCGCTGGCATTGCGTCGCTGAACCGTGAAGGTCGCGCCCGGCTCAACGAAGCCTTCGGCAAGGTGAATGCCTATTTCCAGGAGCTGTTCACCACCCTGTTCGGCGGCGGCACGGCGGAACTGAGCTTTGTGGAAAGCGATGACCCGCTGGAAGCCGGGCTTGAAATCATCGCCCGCCCGCCCGGCAAAAAGCCGCAGACCATGACCCTGCTCTCGGGCGGCGAACAGGCGCTCACCGCCATGTCGCTCATTTTTGCGGTGTTTCTCACCAATCCCGCGCCGATCTGCGTGCTCGACGAGGTGGATGCGCCACTCGATGACGCCAATGTCGAGCGCTTCTGCAACCTGCTCGACTCCATGCGTCAGCGCACCAATACGCGCTTCATGGTCATCACCCACAATCCGATCACCATGAGCCGCATGGACCGCCTGTTCGGCGTCACCATGGCCGAACGTGGCGTCAGTCAACTCGTCTCGGTCGACCTGCAGACCGCGGAGAGTTTTCTGGACGTGGGCTGAGGCGGCTCACCTTGGCTGAACCCAGACCACGCCCACCCACTGATGTCATCCCGGCGCAGGCCGGGATCCATCTCCCGATCTCAAGATAGGCCCCGGCCTGCGCCGGGGTGACAATTGTATGGGGGGATAATTCAGGTTTAAGACCGGGGTGTTTTAAACCTGACTGGCAAGCCGGGTCTCCAACTCCGCAATCGTCTGCCGCGCCTCTGCAAGCTCCGCCCGCAATTGCGCGATTTCGGCCCGCAGATCTTCTGCGCCTTCTGCCAGCGCGACGCTCGGAACCGCTTCCTCGCTTGCCGGTGCGTTGAGCACCCGGGCATGCAGCGCGCGCAGATAGTCGAGATCGTCCGAATGCGGCTGACCTGATCGCACATCCGTCAGGATACGCTCGAGATCCGCCCTGGTGTCTTCATTCATCTCGCCCGTCGCCAGAAGTTCGGCCACCAGCGTCTCGACCTGCTCTACATTCATCAGCGCGCTCCTTCCTGTTCACTCTTCCACAGGCCATGCCTTAATCATGCGGTCAACACAACCTCTCACAAGGACGGGACAGGCAGGCTCCGATGCCCCGGAGAATCCCTCTGCCCGCCATGACTCCGCCCACTTCATGGTGTGGACAGCATGCCGCACCCCACCATCGTCACGAAAATCGCATTCAAAACAAATGGTTACGCCAATCAAGGTCGCCTTGACACCAAAAAAGGCCACCACTATGTTGCGCGCGACTTAAAAGGCGTCCGTCAATGACGGGAAAAGCTGGCCGAGGGAGCTGCGGATGACAACACCGCTGGACGACCAGAGCCAGAAGAAAAGCGCCGAGGGGGTGACGCGCGATCTCGCATCGCGTATTGCCTCTGCCAAGCGGGAGCGAGATCCGGCGAACAACAGCGCTTCGGACGATGCTTCTGGCGACATGAGCGGTATGGCGCGCGGCATGCGCATGGGTACCGAATTCATGGCCGCAATCATTGTGGGTGCCGTTATGGGCTACCTCATTGATCTTGGTCTGGGCACCAGCCCCTGGGGATTGCTCATCCTTGTGTTGATGGGCTTTGCCGCTGGCACGATGAACGTCATCCGCGTGGTGGCGGAAATGAACGCGGCTTCTGCTGTTGTGCCGGGATCCGGCAATGCGGTAGAGGCAAAAAACAATAGTGATGACACTTAGAGGGCTCCATGGCCGGTACTGACCCGATCCACCAATTTGTCATCTATGACCTGTTCCCGATTCATATCGGCGACGAGGCAGCCGGTACGGCGCTCAATTTCTCCTTCACCAATTCGGCCCTGTTCATGGTCGTCGCAGTTGTGCTGCTGACCGGCTTTGTAACGCTGTCGGCTTCGCGCGGTGCGCTGGTGCCCAGCCGGTTCCAGCTGGCGGGAGAACTAATGTATACATTCGTGGCGAATATGTTGCGAAGCTCTGCCGGCAAGGAAGGGATGCGGTTCTTCCCCTTCGTGTTCTCGCTGTTCGGCTTTGTGCTCGTGGCCAACCTGCTCGGCATGTTCCCCTATTTCTTCACCGTGACCAGCCACATCATCGTCACCGCCGCGCTTGCGCTGCTGGTGATCTCGGTGGTGATCCTCTACGGCTTCTTCCGTCACGGCTTCAAGTTCCTCAAGCTGTTCGTTCCTGCGGGCGTTCCGGCCTATGTGCTGCCTATCGTTGTGCCGATCGAGATCATCTCGTTCCTGTCGCGCCCGATCAGCCTGTCGGTTCGTCTGTTCGGCAATATCCTGGCCGGTCACATCACTCTCAAGGTGTTTTCCGGTTTTGTGGTCAGCCTCGGTGCGCTCGGCGCGCTCGGCTGGATGGGTGCTGTGCTGCCGCTCATCATGACGGTTGCCATCTCGGCGCTCGAACTGCTCGTCGCAGTGGTGCAGGCCTATGTGTTTGCAGTGCTGACGTCGATGTACCTCAACGACGCGGTCCACCCATCACACTAAGACGTTGAGTCCCCCAAACACGGCGGCTTTTCGCCGGTAAACTTTGACCCTCGAAAGGACAAACAAATGGACGTTGAAGCCGCAAAGATGATCGGCGCCGGTATCGCAACCCTGGGTATGGCTGGTGCCGCCCTCGGCGTGTCGAACATTTTCGCTAACTTCCTGTCGGGTGCCCTGCGCAACCCGTCCGCTGCTCCCAGCCAGACCGGTAACCTGATTTTCGGTATGGCCATGACCGAAGCTCTGGGCATCTTCTCGTTCCTGGTTGCCCTGATCCTGCTGTTCGTCGCCTAATCGGCCCGAACTCAAGCAATTCGCAGCCGGATTCATTCCGGCTGCGCTTCTATCTGGCCATTGGGCCAGGTAACCGGATTTAACGGGACTTCGACCTGATGGTAACGCAAGCCTACGCTCAAGAAGCGGAACTCCCGGCGGACGCATCCGCTGGTGAAGCTGTGCATGTGGAAGAAGGCGTTCACGCCGATCCGACCGCAGACACCCACGCCACGACCGAAGCACACGGCGACGATCATCATTCCGATGTCTTCCCGCCGTTTGACCCGGCGACATTCCCAAGCCAGTTGCTCTGGCTGGCGATCACCTTTGCCGCGCTCTATATCCTGATGAGCAAGCTGGCCCTGCCCAAGGTCGGCGCCAATCTCGAAAAGCGCCAGGCCACGATCGATGCCGATCTGGCTGCTGCCGATGCCGACCGTCAGAAGACCGACGCCGCCATCGCTGCCTATGAAAAGGCGCTGGCGGAAGCCAAGGCCAAGGCACAGGGCATTGCGAGCGAAACCCGCGACGCCATCCAGGCTGATCTTGCTGCCAAGCGCAATGCTGCCGAAACGGACCTGTCCGCCAAGGTCAGCGCCGCCGAAGCCCGCATCGCCCAGACCAAGGCCGAAGCGCTCACCCATGTCGACGAGATTGCTGCCGAAACGGCTCAGGCCGTCGTCACCCAGCTCGTGGGCGAAGTCTCTGCCGATAGCGTTCGCGCCGTCGTCGCCAAGGTTAAGGGGTAAGCACCATGCCCGAATGGTTCGATAACAGCTTTACCGCCCTTCTCGGCCTCATCCTCTTCATCGGCGTGCTGATCGCTGTTGGCGTTCCGCGCGTCATCGGCTCCATGCTCGACAAGCAGATCAAGAAGATCGAAACCGAGCTGAGCGAAGCCAAGCGCCTGCGCGAGGAAGCCTCTGCCCTTCTGGTCGAATATGAGCAGAAGCGCGTTGCGGCCGAGCAGGAAGCCGAAGGCATCGTCAAGGCCGCCAAGGAAGAAGCCGAGCGCCTGACCGTCGAAGCCCAGGCCTCGCTGTCCGATCTCGTCGCCCGCCGCACCAAAGCCGTCGAAGACAAAATCGCCCAGGCCGAAGCCCAGGCCATCGCCGAAGTGCGCGCCCGCTCCGCCGACATCGCCATCGAAGCCGCCCGCGTCGTTCTCTCGGACGAAATGGGCAAGAAAGGCGGCAAGATCATCGACGCCGCCATCGCCGATGTGAGCAGCAAGCTCAACTAAGGTTTTCGGTATTTTTTGAATTTGAAAGGCGGACCCTCGGGTCCGCCTTTTTGTTTTGTACCGCAGAAACACCCCCACCTAACCTCCCCCTGAAACAGGGGGAGGGACAGATCGAGCGGGCCGCACGCCCTGCGAGCCACCAGCGGGCTCCTCCCCCTTCTGCAGGGGGAGGCTGGGTGGGGGTTAAGACCTAATTCAAGCGCGCTGCACCACCGGGGACAAACCCAAACCGCAATTGACGCCCACCCAATTCTCCCCCATTGTCGCCTCGACTGCGGGAGAGACTGGCCTTTGCGCCAGCGCCGAAGGAGCAACCGCCCCGGAAACTCTCAGGCAACAGGGACCGCAGTCAGGTCAAAACTCTGGAAAGCAGGCTTAACCGCCTCTCCGAAGGAGCAACCGGCGCTCAGCCGGGAAATCTCTCAGGGCAAGGACAGAGGGGGCACGCATACCCGCCGCAAGGCGGAGCCTTGTCGTGTCGCCGTCCAGCCAGAGAGAGTCCATGGCCGAAGCCCAATCCGAAGACCTCAAGCGAACCCCGCTTTATGAGCGCCATGTCACCGCCGGTGGCCGGGTCGTCCCCTTTGGCGGCTATGCCCTGCCCGTCCAATACCCGACCGGCATCATGAGCGAGCATAAGTGGACACGCGAGCATTCCGGCCTGTTCGATGTCAGCCATATGGGCCCGAGCTTTCTCTCGCTCGTCCAGCCAAGCGGGGACGCCGAGGCCGATCACGCCGCCATCTCTGCAATCATCGAACCCTTGATCTGCGGCGACATTGCGGGGCTCAAGCCCGGCCAGATCCGCTACACGCTGCTGCTGAACGATCTGGGCGGCGTCATCGATGACCTGATGATCGGTCGCCCCGCCGATCGGCCCGGCTCGCTCTATATCGTGGTCAATGTGGGCACCAAGGACGGCGACTTCGCTCTCATCGCAAAGGCTGCGGGCGAGCAGGCCCGGCTTGTTCGCGCTGATGACAATGGCCTGCTGGCCCTGCAGGGTCCAGAGGCGGTCAATGTCATGGCCGCACTGATCCCCGAGGCCACCGATCTCGGCTTCATGCAGTTCGGCACCTTCGAGTGGAACGGCGTCGCCGTCACCGTTTCCCGCGCCGGCTATACCGGCGAAGACGGGTTTGAAATTCTCGTGCCCGCCCATATGGCCGTGGCGCTCTGGGACGAATTGCTCGCCGATACCCGCGTCAAGCCCGTCGGCCTTGGCGCGCGCGATTCCCTGCGTCTTGAAGCAGGGCTCCCGCTTTACGGGCACGATCTCAATGAAACCACGTCGCCCATCGAGGCCGATCTGGGTTTTGCCATCTCGAAGCGCCGCCGCGAGGCCGGGGACTTTCCCGGCGCCAGCCGCATTCTGGCTGAACGCGAAGGCCAGCTCACGCGCAAACGCGTCGCGCTTCTGGTCGAAGGCGCCCCCGCCCGTGAAGGCGCAGATATTGTCGATGCCGATGGCAAGGTCATTGGCGTCGTAACCAGCGGCGGCTTTGCCCCTTCACTGGGCAAGGCCATCGCGCTGGGCTTCGTACCGCCCGCCTTCGCTACACCCGGCAACAGGCTTCAGGTTTCGGTGCGCGGCCGCGCACAACCAGCCGAAGTCGTCGCCGCGCCCTTCGTTCCCCACCGCTATTTCCGCAAGTCAGTCTGAGGCCCCTCAAATGACCACCAAATTTACCCCCGATCACGAATATATCCGCGTCGAAGGCGAGACCGGAATCGTCGGCATCACCAATTACGCACAGGAGCAATTGGGCGACATCGTCTTTGTCGAACTGCCCAGCGTCGGCAAGGTACTCAACAAGGGCGACGAAGCCGCCGTGGTCGAATCCGTCAAAGCTGCCTCCGAAATTTACGCTCCGGTGTCTGGTGAGATTGTCGAAGTGAACAGTCTGCTCACCTCAGAGCCCGGAACGATAAACACTGACCCGGAAAATACCGGCTGGATTTTCAAGATCAAAGTCAGCGATGCAGGCGAAATCGACAGCCTGCTGGACGCCGACGGCTACGCCCAATTGACGCTTTAGTCGCACTCCTGCCCCAACCCTCCCAAACTAGGGAGTGAGCGTATCGAGTTCCGGTGAGCCACCGTGCCCGCCACAAACTCGGTCGGTCTCCCTCCCCCTTGTGGGGAGGGGTTAGGGGTGGGGGTTATTCAACAGCAAACTGGAACCCTCCATCCATGCGCTATCTTCCCCATTCAGACCATGAGCGCGCCGATATGCTCGCCACCATTGGCGCGGCCAATGTGGATGCGCTGTTCAGCGCCGTCCCCAAGGATGCGTTCAAGAATTTTGTGCTGGACCTACCGGCACATAGCCCCGAATTTCTGGTCGAGGCGCATATGCGCGCCCTTGCCGGAAAGAACCAATCAGGCGGCGACGGTCCCTTTTTTGTCGGCGCAGGCGCCTATCGCCATCATGTACCCGCCACGGTCGATCACTTAATCCAGCGCTCTGAATGGCTTACGGCCTATACGCCTTACCAGCCGGAGATTTCGCAGGGCACTTTGCAGGTGCTGTTCGAATTCCAGACCCAGGTCGCCAAGATCACCGGCATGGATGTCGCCAATGCCAGCCTCTATGACGGCTCGACCGGCACAGCCGAAGCCGTGCTCATGGCTCGTCGCATCACGCGCAAGAACAAGATCATCCTCTCGGGTGGCCTGCACCCCCATTACCGGGACGTGGTGAAGGCCTATCTCAAGGACGACGCCGATCTGGTCTGCCTGTCGCCATCGCCCGAAGGACAGGGCGATATTCTGGAACAGATCGATGGCAATACTGCCGCCATCGTCATCCAGACACCCGATTTCTACGGCCACCTGGGCGACCTTCAGGCCGCAGCGGACGCCGTGCATGCTCAGGGCGGATTGCTGATCGTGGTGATCACCGAAGTGGTCTCGCTGGGTCTGCTTGAGGCGCCGGGCGCGCTTGGCGCGGACATTGTCGTCGCCGAAGGTCAGTCCATCGGCAACGCGCTCAATTTCGGCGGGCCTTATCTTGGGCTTATGGCGACGAGGAAAGACTTCATCCGCCAGATGCCGGGCCGCCTCTGTGGCGAAACGGTCGACGCGGACGGCAATCGCGGTTTCGTTTTGACGCTCTCGACCCGCGAGCAACATATCCGCCGCGAGAAGGCGACGAGCAATATCTGCACCAATTCGGGCCTGTGCGCGCTGGCCTTCTCCATCCACATGGCCCTGCTGGGCGAAGCCGGTTTCACCCGCCTCGCCCGTCTGAACCATGCCAATGCGATCAAACTGGCCGAAGCGCTTGGCAACGTGCCCGGCGTTGAAGTACTCAACAAGACCTTCTTCAACGAAATGACAATTCGCGTCACCCAGCCCGCTGCGGCTCTGGTGGAGCGCCTCGCCAAGCGCGGCATTCTCGCCGGTGTCCCCGCCAGCCGTCTGCTGCCGGATGACAGGTCCGTCGACAATCTGCTGATCCTGGCCGCCACCGAACTCACCAGCGACGCCGATATCGCAACCCTTGCCGCCGCACTGACGGAGGAACTGGCATGAGCATGAACACTCAGGGCCGCCCCACCGGCACCGGCACTTTTGGCACATCCGCATCCGGCTCGGCGCTGCTGCCCAATGAGCCCTTGCTGTTTGAAATCGGCGATACCGAACATTCGGGTGTCGATCTGCCCGAAGTCGCGCTTTCAAGCGACCGTCTCGGTGGCTTTACGCGCAAGAGCAAGCTTGATCTGGCCGGTCTCACCGAGCCGGAGGCCATGCGCCATTATGTGCGCCTCTCGCGCCTCAACCACTCGATTGACTCGGGCATGTATCCGCTCGGCTCGTGCACGATGAAGCACAATCCGCGCCTCAACGAGAAAATGGCGCGCCTGCCCGGCTTTGCCGACATTCACCCGCTCCAGCCGGTTTCCACCGTACAGGGCGCGTTGGAATTGATGAACGAGCTTAGCCATTGGCTGATGACGCTCACCAATACCGCCGCCGTCGCGCTCTCACCCAAGGCAGGGGCGCATGGTGAACTGCTCGGCATGATGGCGATCAAGGCCGCTCAGGAAGCCAGGGGCGAGGCCCATCGCAAAATCGTCCTGGTACCCGAAAGCGCCCATGGCACCAATCCGGCCACAGCCGCGTTCCTCGGCTATAGCGTAAAGCCCGTGCCCGCCCGTGAAGATGGCACCGTGGACGTGGAGGCCGTCAAGGCGGCGCTCTCGCCTGACGTCGCGGCGATCATGCTGACCAATCCCAATACCTGCGGCCTGTTCGAGCCGCAGGTGATCGAGATTGCCAGGGCTGTGCATGATGCGGGCGCCTTCTTCTACTGCGACGGTGCCAATTTCAACGCCATCATGGGTGTTGTCCGTCCGGGCGATCTCGGCATCGACGCCATGCACATCAACCTGCACAAGACCTTCTCAACGCCGCATGGCGGGGGCGGCCCGGGCGCGGGTCCGGTGGTGCTGTCGGAGGCTCTTGCGCCCTTTGCGCCGGTTCCGTTCATCAAGAGGGTCCAGGAGGGTCTGGAACTGGTCGAGCATGTCGAGGAGCAGGCTCTAGGTCGCGTCACCGCCTTTCACGGCCAGATGGGCATGTATGTCCGCGCACTGACCTATATGCTCAGCCACGGCGCTGACGGATTGGCACAGGCGGCGGAAGACGCGGTGCTCAACGCCAATTACGTCAAGGCACGGCTCCAGCACCTGTTCTCGGTGCCCTTCCCCGACTATCCCACCATGCATGAGGCCCTGTTCGATGACAGTTTCCTCAAGGATACCGGCGTCACCACGCTCGATTTCGCCAAAGCGATGATCGACGAGGGCTTCCACCCCATGACCATGTATTTCCCGCTGGTCGTGCATGGTGCCATGCTGATCGAGCCGACAGAAAGCGAGAGCAAACAGACACTTGACCGGTTCTGCGATGTGATGGCCGAACTCGCCAGCGATGCCATATCGGGCAATAAAGAGCGTTTCACTTCCGCCCCGCTCAAGGCGCCGCGCCGCCGTCTCGATGAAACGCGCGCCGCGCGTCAGCCCATTCTCAAATGGGAAACAAAAGCCGCTGAATAAGCAAAAGGCCCGGAGCGATCCGGGCCTTTTCTCTTTGAGTTCACAATGGCGGCTCAGCCTCTGGTGTCGAAGCCGACCCAGATGGTGATGGTTTCGCCACCCAGATAGGGCACGGTGACGTTTTCGACCACTTTCACGAATTCCGACATCTGCGCCGGGGGCGTGATGGCGACGGGCAGCGTATATTTTTCCGAGAAAATCGCCTGACCGTCGCGTTCGACAGCAAAGCGAATCGGCGCATTGACCGAGTTCTGCTTGCCGGCGGGGCCGAGAAGAACGCGACCTGAAACACCCATATTGATGGTAATCTGGCCGTTTGACACCACACAATTGCGCGTCGCTTCGTCGATCGTGCCCTGATATTGCAGCGCCTTGGGATCGCCCGCGCGGCCATTACCGTAATAGAACATGGCCTCACCACCCAGGCGAACCTTGATCGCGGGGCATTCAGTGGCGATCACCGGCAGAGCATTGCTCTGGGCCTGGGCCACGGATTGCGGGGTGGCAGTCGCGTTTTGCAGATTGGCATTATTGGCGGACGAGCCATTGCCCATAAGCCCGCCCATGGAGCAGCCAGCGAGCAAAACGGCCAGACTTGCCGAAGCGGCAATTCGGAGCGCGGACGTTAGGGTGAAATTCATCATGGCGCAGGTTCCTGAAAATTAGGCGGCTTCAAGAGCCACGAGAATGGCGGGCGCGCCAGTGGCGTTGACGCCGGGGGCGTCCTCGACAAACACGGCGTCTACCACACCGTCATTGATGATCATGGCCGCACGCGCATAGCGGGTGCCCATGCCAAAACCGGAAAAATCCCGATCCAGCCCGAGCGCTTTGGCCAGTTCGGCATTGCCATCGGCCAGAAAGACCACATCAGTCAAGGCATTGGAGGCCTCGGCCCAGGCCTTCATGACGTGATGATCATTTGCGGAAGCGCAGACGATGCGGTCGACACCCGCAGCCCGGAGCTTGTCGGCATTGGCCAGAAAGCCGGGCAGATGATTGACGTGGCAGGTGGGCGTAAACGCCCCCGGCACCGAAAACAGCACAACCTTGCCCTGACCCAGCGCGGCCCGGCTCGTCGTTTCCTCGACGCCGTCTGCGCTCACGAGCTTTACCCCCAGATCGGGGATGGAATTGCCGCGTTCTATCATTCCTGGAATTTGCCCCATGCTCGGCGGTCGGGCCGCCCTACTCCAAACTCAGGCCCCTGCGATATGCGGCTTTGCCCTCATAGACAAGACCGGCTGGATTATTGGTCCAGTTCCGTCTCGCCTTCGGCATTACCGGCCTCAATAGTCCTGTGGACCACATAGGCTCCCATATCGGTCATGAAGGTCACTTCGACATTCATGCCTTCCAAAGCACTATTGTCGCTTTTGCTCAGGATGGGAAGCACGACTAGATCGGTTTGCGGGCTTTTTTGGGGCGCGCCGAATAGCGGCTCACCGTCCGAGGTAGCGGCAATCAGGCTCGCCGGATCAACACGATCATGCAGGTCGGTGATCGCAATGGCCGCTTCATCGGGCAGGAGCGACACCGCACCGATTGGTTGGTCCGCTTCTGTCCAGTCAATCGGCACCTCGGCAAGAGCCTGCCTGATGCGCAGACTATTGGGGGCGTCTGGACCGGTTTCCTCCAGCGGCAGGTTCAAGCGCAATTGCGCCGGCACGCAGATTTCAGAGCAGATGCCCAATGTCGCGGTGAGGTCGATAAGATGCTCCGGCCCGCCGAAATCGAGTTCGATCGGCAGGATCGTGTGCCCGTAATAAACATAGTCCAGCAGGCCGCTCTTCTGCTCACGCAGAGGGTAAGGCCAGAGTATGCGATAGTCCTTAAGCCCGCTCGATCCAGAAAAATCGAGATCAGCCGGCAGGCCGGACTCTCCGGGCACCCGCCAATAGGTCTTGGTGCTTTCCGGCATATCAATTTCCAGCGCAACGAGCGCCTTGCCCGTCGCGCTGACCTGGCCGGCACTGACGAGGCGGATGGACACATCAGGCGCCACGTTTTGCCATGGCGTTTCACCCGCCATGACGGGCGAACAAAGACAGACGAAAAGAAGGATCGGACTGAGGCGCATGGAAAGGCATTAGCGCAGGCAATGGTGAAGGAACAGTCGATGCCCGTTCATGCCTTCGTGAACGCAACCCTGCGCGCGCCGGATGCGCTTGGCACAGGCGCCCCGGCACCCTACATTGCCGGCATGAACTCGCTTGAAGGCCATTTTCTGATCGCCATGCCAGACATGGAGGACGAACGTTTCGCGGAAAGCGTCATTCTTGTCGTGGGTCATGGCGAAGAAGGCGCAATGGGGCTGGTGGTCAATCACGAACTGGCCGATCTGCGCTTCGCTGATATTCTGGATGAATTGGATTTGGGCGACCCCGATGCCGTGATCCGGCTACCCGAGTCCATTCGAGATCGCGCGGTCATGCGGGGCGGTCCGGTGGAAAAGGGCCGTGGCTTTGTCCTCCATTCCGGCGACTACAGCAGCGGAAATACCTATCAGGTGACCGATGAGGTGGGGCTGACCGCAACGCTCGACGTGCTCAAAGCCATCGCCTTTGGACCTGCTCCGAAGAACGCCATCTTCGCGCTTGGCTGCTGTGGCTGGAGCGCGGGTCAGTTGGAAGACGAGATCTTTGCCAATGGCTGGCTGACCATGCCGTTCAACCGGAAATTGCTGTTCGAAACGCCGGTGGAAAAACGCTACGAAAACGCCCTAGCCAGCCTGCACATTACCCGCGCCACGCTCAGCACCGAGGCCGGGCACGGCTAACCAGCCAGCGCCGATTACGCCTTATTTGCCCAATTGCGTTGCGAGCTTCTTGCCCAGCTCCGCGCCGGTCATGGCCGCGCCAAAGGCGAAGCCCTGCGCAAAGCGACAATTGAGCTGGCGCAGACGCTCGATCTCATCAAGGCTCTCGACACCCTCGGCAATGACCATCAGGTCCAGATCATTGGCGAGGCCCACCACCGCCTTGATGATCGGCGCCTGGGTGTGAGCAATCCCGTTATCGCTGCCCATGCGCACGAAAGGCGCGGGAATCTTGATGGTATCGATGGGGAAACGGTGCAGATAACTCAGTGAAGAATGTCCGGTGCCGAAATCATCGAGCGCCAGCCCAAGTCCCATATTGCGCAGCGCCTCAAGCATATAGGCGGAATGCTCGGGATTGGTCATCACCTGACTTTCGGTGATTTCGAGCTTGAGGTGCGACGCGAGCGCCTTGTCCTGCGCCAGCAGGTTACGCATGTCGTTGAGCAGCATTTCGGTCGCCAATTGGGCAGGCGAAAGATTGACCGAGATGAAGAAACCGTCTGGCAGGCCGATAGTCGCCAACCAGTCCTTTGCCTGCGCTGCCGATTGCTCGAAGGCGAGGCGCCCCAGTTTTTCAATCTGCCCGGACCGTTCGGCCAATGGGACAAACTCGTCCGGCATGACCGGGCCACGGGTCGGGTGGTTCCATCGCATCAGGGCTTCGGCCCCGGCGAGCTGGCCGGTCTGCGTGTCGATGATTGGCTGGAACTGCACATGCAGCTCGCCCTGTTTCATGCCGCGTTCGAGGTCTTCCTCACTCGCCTTGTTATAAGACGCGATGGAGCGAGCCGAGGCGCGGTAAGCCTCAATGCGGTCGCCGCCAAGGCGCTTGGCGTAATACATGGCCAGTTCCGCATCCCGAAGGACATCGCCTGCCGTAGAGGGATTGCTGTCATAGATGGTGACGCCGATGGAGGCCGTCAGCACCAGATCACGGTCTCCAAAATTGAACGGGGCCTTGAGTGCCTTGCGGATTTGTTCGGCCGTTTCGGCAATCTTGCTCGCGGCCTGCTCTGACGCGAGGATGACGGCGAACTGATCGCCCGATATGCGCGCCACCGTATCGAGCGGCCGCATGACGCGGGCGATGCGGCGCGAGATTGCCAGCAACACGGAATCCGCAGCAGAATGCCCGATGCGCTCTTCCAGCTCCATGAACCGATCGATATCGATCAGGAACACCGCAGGCTTGGTGCCACCCGGCACGCGTGCGCGCACCAGCGAGCGCTCCAGCCGGTCGAGGAAAAGCTGGCGATTGGGCAGGCCAGTCAAACTGTCATGCACGGCATCGTGCAGCAGCCGCTCGCGCGCCGCCCGATCTTCGGTAACGTCCTGCAACGTGCCCACGATGCGATTAACCTGGCCGTCGCCGCCCAGAACCGGCTTCACCCGCATGCGGAAGGTGCGATAATTGCCGTCATGTCCGGCCACGCGCATATCGGCCGAAACCTTGCCGCGCCGCAATTCGACCAGCGTATCAAAGGCCGTGCGGAAGCGGTCGCGGTCATCGGGATGCACTCGGTCGAGCCACCTCTTGATGGCCCCCCGCAGCGCACCGCGCTTTTCGCCCAACCGGGTTGCCAGTTCGTCGCTGACGGTCACGCGATCCCGTTCGATGTTCCAGTCAAAAACGAAATCACCCGAGCCGGTCAGGGCCAGCGCCCGCCGTTCAACTTCACTCAATGTACCGACCGACACCTGTCCTTCGGAAAAGGCGTGTTGCACTGCTGTAAAGCCAAGCAGCATGACAATGAGCACAAGGCTGCCCGCTACTGCGGGTTGGGCGATATCGTTGGTCACGCGCCCGGACACGACCATCCAGGCATAGAACAGGGCGGCGATAAAAATGATCCAGGTGGGCACCAGCAGCACGGCGCGATCATAGCCGCGCAGGGCCAGTAGCAGGATCAGGAACAGGCCGGAGAGCCCCAGCAGCGCCAGCACCAGCCGCGAAATCGTGGCGGCAATATCGGGCTGGAAGAACGCGAAACCGAACAGGGCGAGGAACAGCGCTGCAAGCCCCAGCGCCAAATGAATGAAGCGCAAATGCCAGCGATGCAAATTGAGATAGATGAATAAAAAGCCCGCCAGAGTCGTGGCTATGCCTGCCTCTGCTGCGGCTCGCAAAGGCTGCAGACCCCCGGCGGAAAGACCGAGCAGGCGCCCCATCAGCCCGAAATCAACCAGCAGATAGATCAGAACCGCCCAGGCAAAGGCCGCCGTGGCGGGGAAAACACCGCGCCCTTTGACCACGAACATAATGGTCAGAAAGACGGCTGCCAGCGACGCGACGCCGAGAACAACGCCGCGGAACAGGGTAAAGGCGTTGATATAGTCGCGGTAAGCGTTCGGCTCCCACAGGTACAGCTCGGGCAGGCTGCTGGCTGAAAGCTCGGCAATCACGGTCATCGTGGCGCCGGGGTCCAGCGTCACCTCGAACACATCAGCTTCCGAATCGGCGAGCCGCACGGGGCGGATGCCAGCACTGGGCGTGACCGCATTGATGCGCGCCGCACCGAGATCGGGCTGGAAGACGCCTGAGCCGGGCAAGCGATAGAATGGCGCTACCAGAAGCCGCTCGATCTGCTGATCGCTGTCATTGCGCAAGGCGATCAAGGCAAAGAACGGGTTGGTGCCGGGCTCGCTGGCCAGAACTTCGATGCGGCGAATAATGCCGTCGGCATCGGGCGCGGTGGACAGTTGAATACGCCCGCCCTGGCCAGGCACGATCTCGATGACCTCGGACAGATTGACGGCGTTGACGTCCTCGGGGACGGTGATGACTTCGAATCCCCGGGCCGGCGCGAGGCCGAACAGCGCGAACGCGAGATAGACCGCGATGAAAAACAGATGACGCATCAGGGGCAGCTACATCCTGCGCTAGGCTTCATTATGGCAATTTGTGCGGGCTTTTGCATAAATGCCCGTACAGACCACCTTGTTCTTGTTGACCTCCGGCGGAGCGGTAAACTGGTACGGGAGATTGACGCTTGCGACAAGCGCCGCCCCATGTTGCCATAGCGCAACACACAGATTATCGGCTCACGCAACGCGGAAGGTGTCAGCCAGACCAAGACGCCGTGCGTCCCAGTGTTCCTTGGTCAAGCCCATGAGCACATGGTCTTCCCAGCGACCGTTGATCTGCAGGTAATTGCGGGCGAAACCTTCTTCGACAAAGCCATTTTTCTCCAATACGCGGCGCGATGGCGTATTGGTGGGCAGGAAGGCGGCATGGACGCGGTGGAGGTCCAGGGTATCGAAGATGAACGGCAAAACCACCCCAACAGCTTCGCTCATCAGGCCCTGGCCGGCATATTGCTGACCCATCCAATAGCCGAGATTGACGAATTGAGCGGCGCGGCGGCGGATATTGGAAAGCGTGATACCGCCGACCAGCACATCCTTTTTTCCTTCGCGCACGAAAATGAAGAAGGAATAGTCGCTCCCTTCCTCTGCCTCCTGACGGGCATTGCGGACGCGCGTTGAATAGACGCGCTTGGCCAGATCCAGCTCGGTCCAGCGCGGCTCGAAGGGGCGAAGGAAATCCTGACTGGCCCGGCGGAGGCGATACCAGTCGTCATAGTCTCGCGCCTGCGGCAGGCGCAACAGGACGCGACGCCCGCCAAGGGTGATCAGGGGCGCTGGTGAGGACCAGGGCCAGAACATCTTCAGCGCTTCAGGGTCTCGCCGATGCTTTCGACATCGACAAGGCCATTAATGGGACCGATACCGGCCAGGGTTGCCGAGCCGGCCGTAAAAATCTGCTCGGCCACTTCCCGCACGCGCTGGGCGGTGATGCGATTGATGCGCTCCACCGTTTCAGCCATTTCGATCGGGCGGCCCCACAGGATTTGCTGACGAGCCAATTGCCCGGCGCGCGCCGAAGGGCTTTCGAGCGACATCAGCAGGCCTGCGCGGATCTGATTGCGAACCCGCACCACTTCCTCATCCGAAATGGTCTCAGTGGCCCGGCGCAATTCATCGAGGACGACGGGCACCAGTTCTGCCACTTCGTCCTCTCCCGTCGCCGCCGCCACGCCGAATACGCCGCTATCGGCAAAGGCCCAGTGGAAGGAATAGACCGAGTAACACAGTCCGCGCTTTTCACGCACTTCCTGAAACAGACGCGAACTCATGCCGCCGCCCAGTACCGAGGCGAGAACCTGCGCGGCGTAAAAACCATCCGAATTATAGGCGCGGCCTTCAAAGCCCAGAACAATGTGAGCCTGTTCGTGGTCGGAGATCAGCCGTTCCTGACCGCCCTTATATTCGGCGCGTTGCGGATCGGGTGCGCCGCTGGGTGCAAGGTCGGCAAAGCGCTGCTTGGCCACTTCGACCAAACCATCGTGATCGACATTGCCCGCTGCGGCGATGACCATATGGTCGCCCACATAATTGCGGCGCATATATTTGCGCACCATGTCGGGATTGAAGGCACGCACTGAATCCACCGTGCCGAGGATCGTGCGGCCAATGGGCTGGGTCGGGTAAGCGGCCTGCTGGAACAGATCGAACACATGATCATCGGGATTATCCCGAGCCGCGCCGATCTCCTGCACGATCACCTGCTGTTCGCGCGCCAGCTCCCCATCGTCAAAGGTCGAGTTTTGCAGGATATCGGCCAGAATATCGGCAGCCAGCACCACATCGTCTTTCAAGACGCGGGCGAAATAGCCGGTATGTTCGATGGAGGTCGCGGCATTGAGGTCACCACCAACATTCTCAATAGCCTCGGCTATCTGCAAGGCGGAGCGCGACTTGGTGCCTTTGAACGCCATATGTTCGAGCAGGTGCGATATACCGTGCTCGGCCTTGCGCTCGGACCGCGCACCAGCCTTTACCCAAACGCCAAGCGAAGCGCTTTCCAGGTGCGGCATGTCGTCGGTCAGGACCACCATGCCGTTGTCCAGAATCGTTGATTGTACGCTCACACTGGTCCTCCTGAACCGGCAGTCGTAAAGACCACGGCTCTCTCAACTCGTTCAGGCGCGGCTGCGGGCCGCGATGAAATCTTCAATTGCGCGCTGATCATTGTCCAGCACAGTCACCCGTTCGGGCCGTTCGTAGAGGTCCGAGAGCCAGGATGGCAGCGCCGGATTGACGCCCGATGCGTCTTCCACTGCTGCCGGGAACTTGGCGGGATGGGCCGTGCCCAAGGTGATCATGGGCACATCGTCTTGCCGGTGGGTGCGCGCCACGCCGACACCGACCGCAGTATGGGGATCGAGAAGATAGCCGCTTTGGGCATGGGTGCCCGCAATGACGCTGCGTGTCGCGGCCTCATCGGTCGTTCCGGCCGAAAAATCCCTGCGGATTGCAGAGATCGACTGCTGCGGCAGATCAAACCCGCCCGATTGTTTGAGACCTGACATCATGTGGCCTACGGCCCCGGCATCGCGCCCGGCGCTTTCAAACAGCAGCCGCTCGAAATTGGACGAAATCTGAATATCCATGGACGGGCTGATGGTGGGCGCCACGCCCGCCATTTCATAACGACCGCTATCCATGGTGCGCCGCAGGATGTCGTTGGCATTGGTGGCGATGACCAGCTTTTCGATGGGCAGGCCCATCATCTTGGCGCAATAGCCCGCAAAAATATCGCCGAAATTGCCGGTCGGCACGGTGAAGCTGACCTTGCGATGCGGCGCACCCAGCGACACAGCCGAGGTGAAATAATAGACGACCTGCGCGACGATGCGACCCCAATTGATCGAATTGACACCCGACAGGCGGACGCGGTCGCGGAAGGCGTGATGATTGAACATCGCCTTCACCGCATCCTGACAATCATCGAACGTGCCTTCGAGCGCGATATTGTGGACGTTATCATCCAGCACCGTGGTCATCTGACGGCGCTGTACTTCGGAGGTGCGCCCCTTGGGGTGCAGGATGAAAATATCGGTCGTGTCGCGGCCCCGGAATGCCTCGATGGCGGCGGAACCGGTGTCTCCGGATGTTGCGCCCACAATGGTGGCGCGCAGGCCGCGTTCGGCAAGGATATGATCCATGACGCGGCTGAGGAATTGCATGGCCACGTCCTTGAAGGCCAGCGTGGGCCCGTGGAACAGCTCCAGCACGAAATGTCCCGGTTCCAACTCGACCAGAGGCGTTACCGAGGGATGGCGGAAACCGGCATAGGCGTCGTTGATGATCGCCTGCAATTTTTCGGCGGGAATATCGCCATCCACGAAGCGCGAGATGATCGCATAGGCGACATCGGCATAGGGCTTACCAGCAAAAGCGGCGATTTCATCGGCACTGACCTGGGGCCAGACGGAAGGAACATAGAGGCCGCCATCGGTGGCCAGACCGGCCAGAACTGCGTCAGAGAAGCCGAGCACCGGTGCCTGGCCGCGCGTGGAAACAAACTGCATCGGGGGGAGAAGCCCTTTTAGAATTGTTGCAACCTAGTCAAAGCCGAGGCCAGCCGCAAGGTTTTGCGGGGTATCTATGGAGAAGCGCGCAAAATTGCGCATGCACTACCGGCACGCACTGGCCGGCACCTCCCCCTTTGACGGGGGAGGATGGGTGGGGGTGCGAGAGCCTCGGTGTTGGTGCGTGCTGCACACCCCACCCCATCCCTCCCCGTCGAGGGGAGGGTGCTGCTCAGTGTTTGCCGCGAATACGAGTTCTAAGATGAAGACCCGGCCGTCCGCGTCTGCCGCCACAGCCAGAATCCTAACATCACCACCGCTACAATCGAAAACCCATACCAGGTGAGAGCGTAACCGAAATGGTTATTGGTGAAGCTGATCACCGTCTCGCCACCCTGGGGCAAATCACCTTCCGGCCCTGCAAGCATATCCACATAGAAGGGCGCAATCGGCGCCAGAGCCGGATCCGCCATGGCGGCCATGCGCTCGGGGTTGCGAACCCACTCGATGCGCGCTGACATATTCGGCTCCGGCACCATGAAGCCGGCCTGCTCTCCCGGCCGGAACAGGCCAATTACCGTCACCGTCCCCGCGTCATCACCATGCAGATCGCCGTGAACGGCGGCCTCCTGATATTGCTCGGGAATGAAACCGCGATTGACGAAAACAGTGCCGCCATCCACCAGCTCAAACGGTGTCATCACCCAATAGCCGGGGCCGGAAAAGCGGCCACGGGCATTGGACAGGCTGGTGAAGACGGTCAAAGATTGCGTGTAACGGAAAGAGCCGGTCAAGGAGACCGGCTGGAACGTCAGAGCTTCAAGGTCGAGCCTCGCCCATTCCGACGCTGGCGGCGCAGCAATCGGCTCGGAACTCAGGCGCGTATCGACAGCGGCAACCAGCGCTTCCTTTTCACCCAACCGCTCCATCTGCCAATTGCCGAGAAAGACACAGGTCGCGGCCAGAGCCAGCATCAAAACCGCAAATAGCCAATCGGACCAGCGCAAGGACCGCCGGATAGTCGTGCTCATAAGCGTCCCTCATGGGCATCATTCTTATATTGCAGATTGATCAGCACGCCCTTGAACGGCGGCAGGAGCGCAAGGCTCAATATTATGGTGGTGGGTATCCACAGCACCAGATGCATCCAGGGCTGAATGACGACATTGGCATCCACCAGCATGGCGAGGATGACGATGACCGGAGCAACGATGAAGATCACAAAAACCGCAGGACCGTCGCCACTATCGGCAAAGCCGAAATCGAGCCCGCATTCGGCACAGCTGGGTGCAATCTTGAGATAGCCATTGAACAGCTTCCCCTTGCCGCAGCGCGGACAGCGGCAGGCAAGACCCGTGACGATTGGTGAAGGCTGGCTCATTCATGGGCTCCATAGAAAAAGGGCGCAGCCACGCCGCGCCCCCCATTTCTCATAATCGCACCATCTTAGTGCGTGGCAATACCCCAGGCGCCCCAGACATAGATCGAGGCAAACAGGAACAGCCACACCACGTCAACGAAGTGCCAGTACCAGGCGGCAAATTCGAAGCCGAGGTGGCGCTCGCGGGTGAAATCACCGCGCTCGGCGCGGATCAGGCAGACTGCGAGGAAGATGGTGCCGATCAGCACGTGGAAGCCATGCAGGCCAGTGGCCATGACGAAGGTCGAACCATACATATTGCCGGTGAACGAGAAGCCGGCATGGGTATATTCGAGATACTGAACGCAGGTGAACAGAACGCCCAGACCAACGGTCAGCGCCAGACCCCAACGCAGACCTTCACGGTCGTTTTCCAAAAGGGCATGGTGCGCCCAGGTCACCGTCGTGCCGGAGGTCAACAGGATCAGCGTGTTGAACAGCGGCAGGTGGAAAGGATCGAACACTTCGACGCCCAGCGGCGGCCAATGTCCACCGGTCGCAGCGACACGGGCATATTGCTCGATGTCGTCGAGACGGAAGAAACCATCGAAATAGGCCCAGAAGAATGCCACGAACAGCATCACTTCAGAGGCGATGAACAGCATCATGCCGTAGCGGTGGTGCATCTGCACGACCGGGGTGTGGTCGACGCCATTATTGGCTTCCTTCACCACATCGGCCCACCAGGCATAGAAGGAATACAGAACACCGGCCATGCCGATGGCAAAGATCCACGGCGTCCAGTCCTGCATCCAGGCGATAAGCCCAATCATCAACACGAAGACGGCAACGGACATGACGAACGGCCAGGGGCTCGGTTCGACCATGTGGTAGTCATGGTTCTTTTCAATGGCGGCCATGTTCAGCTTCCCTCACTGTCTGAAGCGTAGAAGGTATAGGAGAGTGTGATCTCTCTGATCGTTGCAAGCTCGTGATTGTCGTCAAGGTCTGGATCGACGAAAAACACGATGGGCATTTCAACCGTTTCACCGGGCTGCAAAGTCTGCTCGGTAAAGCAGAAGCATTCGATCTTGTTGAAATAGATGCCGGCCTTTTCGGGCACGACATTGAAGATCGCCTGCCCGGTAATGGGCTTATCGGAATTGTTGGTTGCCAGATAATTGACCGTATCGACCGTGCCGATGCGATCAGTAATCGGAGCGGCGGCCTTGACGGTCCAAGGCAGAGCGCGCTCGACATTGACGTCGAAACGCACCTTCATTTCGCGGGCAATGACGCCCTTCGGATTGTCCGACGCCACCTGAGTGGTGCCGCCAAAGCCGGTCACCTGACAAAACAGCTGATAGAGCGGCACGGACGCGAAGGCGAGGCCAACCATGCCGGCCACCAGACCAGCAAGCATGACGCCGGTGCGCTTGTTATTGCGGCCAGCGGTGTGCGGCTGAAACGGGGTGGTCGCGTCAACCATCAGAGTGTCCGATCAAACAGAGCCGGACCCATCTTGACGATGGTGAGTACGTAAAAGGTCAGTGCAAACAGGCCAAGAGCCAGCGCCAGCGCAATGGCGCGACGGCGGCGCTGCTTGCGAAAGGCAGCATCCTGTTCGGGTGTCATATCATTGGGCGCGAGATGCGCGCCGGTCTGGGTCGCCATGTCAGATCACTCCCAGCCTGAGGGCAATATTATCGGTGAGCAATGCCAGGAACAGCACGAAGAGATAGCTCAGCGAATAGGTGAATAGGGAACGCGCATTGCGTTTCATGGTGATGTCGGTCGGCGCACGCAGCAGCCGGACGGAGAGCCAGACAAAGCTGAGGCCGGTTACCAGCGCCACCGCGCCATAAATCCAGCCGGAGAAACCGAGCCAGAGCGGCAGCAGGCTCGAGGCAGCCAATGCCAACGAATAGAGAAATATCTGCCATTTGGTGGATTTTTCGCCCACCACATTTGGCATCATGGGCACGCCTGCAGCGCCGTAGTCACCCTGCTTGTAGAGCGCCAGCGCCCAGAAATGCGGCGGGGTCCAGAGGAAGATGATCAGAAAGAGCGCAAAGCTCTCCCAGCTCAGTGTTCCGGTCACGGCGGCCCAGCCGACCATGGGCGGGAAGGCTCCGGCGGCGCCGCCAATAACGATGTTCTGCGGCGTCGAGCGCTTCAGCCACATCGTATAGATGACGGCGTAGAAGAAGATGGTGAAAGCAAGGAAACCACCGGCAACCCAATTGGTCGCCAGCCCGAGCAGCGTCACCGAAAAGACCGACAACACGAGGCCAAAGACCAAAGCTTCTTCGGGGCTCATTCGCCCTGCCGGAATAGGCCGGTTGATGGTGCGGCTCATCACAGCGTCGATATCGGCGTCGTACCACATATTCAGCGCGCCGGACGCACCGGCACCGATTGCAATACAGGCGATCGCTATAAAACCGATAATCGGATTGATGGAAGCAGGCGCAACCAACATGCCGACCAGGGCGGTGAAAACGACAAGCGACATGACGCGTGGTTTCAGCAGCGCCAGGTAGTCTTCTACCCGTGCTCCACCCGCTGCTGCGGATATGCCTGCCCTGTCGTCGATATAGGTCACTGGTCTTTCCTTATTGGAGCGGACCGCACTGGAAGCGCGATCCGCTGAAGTTCAACTCTTGGCTTAATGCGCGTCTTTGGAGTCGATGCGCGGCAGCGTCGAGAACTGGTGGAACGGCGGAGGCGAAGACAGCGTCCATTCCAGGGTCGTTGCGCCGTCGCCCCATGGATTGTCACCGGCCAGGCGCTTCTTCCGCACGGCTTCCCAGGTTGCGTAGAAGAAAATGACCATCGCAACGAAGGTGATGTAGTAGCCGATCGAGGAGACGCGGTTCCAGAGCGCGAACGCGTCGGGATAGTCCACATAGCGGCGCGGCATGCCAGCAAGGCCGAGGAAGTGCTGCGGGAAGAAGATCAGGTTCACACCGATGAACATGACCCAGAAGTGCAGCTTGCCCAGGAATTCGGAATACATGTAGCCGAACATCTTGGGGAACCAGTAGTACCAGCCCGCAAAGATCGAGAACACCGCGCCCAGCGAGAGCACATAGTGGAAGTGCGCGACCACATAATAGGTGTCGTGCAGGGCACGGTCTGCGCCCGCATTGGCCAGCACCACGCCCGTCACACCACCAACGGTGAACAGGAAGATGAAGCCGATAGCCCAGAGCATGGGCGTGCGGAAGGTGATCGAACCGCCCCACATGGTGGCGATCCACGAGAAAATCTTCACCCCTGTCGGCACCGCGATCACCATGGTGGCGGCAACGAAGTAGCGCTGCACGTCGAGGCTGAGACCGGTCGTGTACATATGGTGCGCCCACACGACGAAGCCGACGAAGCCGATGGCGACCATTGCATAGGCCATGGCCATGTAGCCAAAGACCGGCTTGCGCGAGAAGGTCGCCACGATGTGGGAGATGATGCCGAAGCCCGGCAGGATCATGATGTACACTTCGGGGTGACCGAAGAACCAGAACAGATGCTGGTAAAGGATCGGATCACCACCGCCTTCAGGCGCGAAGAAGGTCGTGCCGAAATTGCGGTCAGTCAGCATCATGGTGATGGCGCCAGCCAGAACCGGCAATGCCAGCAGCAACAGGAAGGCGGTCACGAGCACCGACCAAGCAAAAAGCGGCATCTTGTGCAGCGTCATGCCCGGAGCGCGCATGTTGAGGATGGTGGTGATGAGGTTGATGGCACCCAGGATCGAGCTGATACCGGCCACGTGCAGCGAGAAGATCACGAAGTCGGTTGCCGGGCCGGGATGACCGGAGGTAGCCAGCGGCGGATATGCGGTCCAGCCGCCACCGAAACCGAGCGCGCCTGACGGACCCTCAAAGAACATGGAGAGCACGGTCAGCAAAAGCGCCGGCGGCAGGAGCCAGAACGCGATATTGTTGATGCGCGGGAAAGCCGTGTCCGGCGCGCCGATCATCAGCGGCGCAAAATAATTGGCGAAACCGCCCATAGTCGCCGGCATCACGGTGAAGAACACCATGATCAGCGCGTGGGCGGAAACGAACACGTTGAACATGTGCTTGCCGGCGTCCAGCGCCGCGTCGCCTTCGACGCCATAGGCCATGGCGGCAAGGCCATGGAAAATCTGAATGCCGGGCTCCTGCAGCTCCAGGCGCATTGCGCCCGAGAGCAGGCCACCGACGACACCTGAGAAGATGGCGAACACCAGGTACATGATACCGATGTCTTTGTGGTTGGTCGAAAAGACCCAGCGACGCCAGCCCGTGGGCGTATGATGATCGTGTGCCGTATGCCCGGTAGCGTGGGCTTCGAGGTGCGCAGTATTTGCCATGATGGTTTTCCTCTTACCCTTGTCTTACAGCGCCGGAAGAACGGCGACGGCAGTCGCGTAATCGCGGCTTTCCTCGAAAGCAGCGATGAAGGCTTCAAACTCTTCGGCGCTCACGACGCGCACGCCGATCGGCATGAACGCATGATCCTTGCCGCACAATTCGGAACACTGACCGTAGAACATGCCGGTTTCGCGCGAATTGAACCAGGTTTCGTTCAGGCGACCGGGAACCGCATCGACCTTGATGCCGAAGGACGGCACGGCGAAAGCGTGGATCACGCCCGACGGGCTGGCGGTGATCTGCATGCGCACGGTGGTGTTGACCGGCACGACCAGCTCATTGTTCACGGCCAGAAGGCGGGGCTGACCCGGCTTGAGCGCAGCAATTTCGTCGTCATTGAGCATGTTGGAATCAAAGGCAACGCCCTGATCCACATATTCATAATTCCAGTACCACTGCTCGCCGGACGCCTTGACGGTGAGGGTTGGAGCAGGAACGTCGACTTCACCCATGGAGAAGACGTTTGCGCCCAGATATTTGCGCTCGCCATCAGGGATTGTCATCTGGTCGGAAAGCACACCGAAAGACGGGATAGCGATAACGACGAGAACCAGGATCGGAACCACCGTCCAGATAATTTCAACCAGCGTATTGTGGGTAAAGCGCGCCGGCACCGGATTGGCCTTGGCGTTGAACCGGACGACGATGACGACCAGCAGGGCCAGCACCAGCAATACGATGAGTGAAATCGTCCACATCAGGATACCGTCGTGGAAAGCCACGATCGAATCCATAATCGGGGTCACCGATTCCTGCAGGTGGAACTGGCCAGGCTCGGGATGACCCCTGCCCACCGCGCCGATCTCCTGGGCAGATGCCATTGACGGCAAAAGCGCCAGTGCGGTCGCTGCGATGGCGCCCATCTTCTTAAAGAACTGCCCGGTCACTATATACCCCCTAATCGACAGGTTCTGGCGGCTTGCACCGAGCGAGAATGAGGGGCTTTTTTGCGGCATAGCTAACGCCGCCCCGACTCAACTTCGGAGCGCAATACTCGGCTTTGAGCTAAATCACATTGCATTGGCCGAGTCTATCGTCGCCGAGTGTCGTTGATCTGCGTCAAATTGCAGCCCGGTGCGACATCCTCGCCTCATCTGTGCCGCACTTTAAGCACAGAAGTGGCCGGAATTCAGGGGTTTGGTTGACAGTGTGCGGCCTCTGTCGGAAACAGTTCGAACCCACACGCGCGGCGTCGATTCGGCAGGAGAATTAAAAGAGTGATGGTCTGGGCAAAGCGGCTTGGTGTGATCGGTGCATTTGGTCTGGGAGCGATTGCCGCCGGTTTGGCCACTGTGCCCGCCGCGGCACAGGGCGCGATTCGTGGCGAATATGGCGACTGGCAGATGAGCTGCGACACGCCGCCGGGTGCCAGTTTCGAGCAATGCGCCATCATTCAGAACGTGCTTGCCGAAGATCAGCCCAATGTTGGCCTGTCCGTCATCATGCTGCGCACTGCCGACCGGCAGGCCCGCCTGTTGCGCATTCTGGCGCCGCTCGGCGTGTTGCTGGTCCGTGACGGGCCGGATGGCACACTCATTCCCGGCCTTGGGCTGACAGTGGATGAAACCGACCTTGGCTGGGTGCCTTTCGTGCGCTGCCTGCCCAATGGCTGCATTGCCGAAGTGGTGATGGACGATACGCTGGTCGAAACACTTTCTGGCGGCGAAACGGCCTATTTCATCGTTTTCAAAACCCCCGAGGAAGGTATCGGCATTCCCGTATCCCTCGACGGCTTCGCCGACGGCTTCGCCGCCCTGCCCTGATTGGCCTGCCACATAGAAAAAGCGAGCGGGCGGCGGCTACTGGCTATGGAATTGCTCTAGTTGATGATTTCTGCGCGTTTATCTGCGCGCAATATTGTCAACCGCTCTCTCCATACCTGCAGCGCTTCAGGCGTTAATCGGGTCCAACTGGTTATTTCACCAATGATCTTGAGCGGTGCGCTGCTGCGATAGGATCGAGTGGGATTGCCAGGAAATTTCTTGTCGGTGACGTTGGGATCATTCTCGAAGGCCCCAGTCGGCTCCACAATATAAACGCGCGGCGCTACCTCGCCCTTGGTGAGTTCCGCGGCAATTTCAGCTGCGAGCCCGGCACCATCCATAATGGCGGTAAAGTAGATGTGGTTCATCACCACTTCGGGACGATAATTCGACCTATATCCGGCAGTAAGGAAGTCACCCGATCGCAAATCAGCGATTGTGCCGTGAAAGAACGGCCCCTTGTCCAGAATTTCGGTCATGGCCATGCTCCTATCTTGCAAATCCGCCTGTGGTCCACAGTCCACCTACCCGGCGTCCCGTCATCTCAGTACGTTCTTGGCTTGTCCAACAGCCAGTTCGACCAGCCCATCACCTCTGCCGAAGCGCATTGATGACGACCGAAAGCGCCGATGGCACCTGCCTTCGGCTGGGGTAATAGATGTGATAGCCGGCAAAATACGGCGACCACTCATCCAGCATAAGCGCAAGGCGACCAGCGGCAATGTGTTCGGCCACCAGATTGTCCGGGACGTAGCATATGCCGAAACCGTCTATAGCCGCCTCGATGACGGGGAAGACGGAGTTGAACGTGAGTTGCCCCTCGACCCGGACACGCAATTCCTGCCCGTCCTTCTCAAACTCCCAGGCATAAATTCCACCCGAGCCGAGAAGGCGCAGGTTGATGCATTTGTGGTGCAGCAGATCCTGGGGCTTTAGGGGCGCGCCATGAGCTTCGAGGTAACCTGGTGAAGCGACCGCCACGAGCCGCCAGTCCGGACTGACGCGGACAGCGATCATGTCCTTCTCAAGACTTTCACCAAGCCGGATCCCGGCATCGTAGCGGCCTTCGACAATGTCCCTGAAGCCATTGTCGCTGTCGAACTCGACCTTGACGTCAGGATGGCGACGCAAGGCCTCGCACAATTGCGGCCAGATGAAGCCATGAAGCGCATGGTCCGAGACCGTCAGGCGCACAGTGCCCGCAGGTCGATCTCTATATTCCAGCAGAGCGCTCAAGTCCGCCTCAATTCCCTCTATGCGAGGCTGTAGTGAGGCGACAAGTTTTTCACCGATTTCAGTCGTGGCGACATTACGTGTCGTTCGGGTCAATAGCCGCAGGCCCAGCCGCGTCTCAAGGCGCCTGACAGTATGACTGACCGTGGATTGGGTCAAACCGAGCCGCACGGCCGCTTTAGTGAAGCTTCGTTCCTCGGCTACCGCGAGGAATACCAACAGGTCGGAAAAATCCTCACGAGGCATGATCGATTCCGGAGCTTATTCATGGCCTGAGGCCATAGGTTCTAGAGAAACATAGTGGCTAATCAGAAGAGTTGAGAAGGCCTATCTTGCATCTGTCGAGATCACTCAAGTCCGTTCAGAGGAGAAACCGGCATGGATATCCTGCGCGCTGGTACACGCCCATCCGGCAAAGGTCCTGCCGACTGGTTCACCGGCATAGTTCGTATTGATCCACTTTTTAACCCCCACGCCCCCGAGCGCGTGCAGGGCGCTACGTGACCTTTGAGCCGGGCGCAAGGACTGCATGGCACACCCATCCTCTAGGTCAGACTCTGATCGTTACCACCGGCGTTGGCCGCGCACAGCGTTGGGGCGGCCCCATCGAGGAGATACGACCCGGCGACGTCGTCTGGTTCGCCCCCGGTGAAAAGCACTGGCATGGCGCGTCAAGCACCACAGCCATGGCACATATCGCGCTCCAGGAGGTCCAGGACGGCAAGGTCGTGGACTGGATGGAGCAGGTCAACGACGAGCAATATCTGGGTCAACGCCCTGCTGATTGAAAATCGAGAGAGTAAGAAATGATCAAGGACAAGGTTGTTCTCATCACTGGTGCATCGTCTGGAATCGGGGAAGCTACGGCGCTTCTCCTGGCCTCCAAAGGCGCCAGAATTGTCCTCGGCGCCCGCCGGGAAGACCGTCTCAAAGAGCTTGCTTCGCGCATCGAAGCGGAGGGCGGGCAGGTCGCCTACCAGGTGCTGGACGTCGTTTCGGCAGCCGAGAATGCCAGCTTCGTCAAGCTGGCGCAGGACAGGTTCGGCCGTGTCGATGCTATCTTCCTGAATGCCGGACTGATGCCCAGCTCCCCAGTATCGGCACTCAAAACCGACGAATGGGATCAGGTGGTGGACGTCAATATCAAGGGCGTCATCAATGGCGTCGCGGCTGTAATGCCCATCTTCACACAGCAGAAGTCCGGGCATGTCATCGCAACTTCCTCGGTCGCCGGCCTAAAAGCCTATCCCAATGCCGCAGTCTATGGTGGCACCAAATGGTTCGTGCGCAACTTCATGGAAGTGCTGCGCATGGAGTCCGCCATGGAAGGCACCAATATACGGACCGCGACGATTTATCCCGCCGCTATCAACACCGAATTGCTGGATACCATCACCGACAAGAAGGCCGCTGAGGGCATGACTGCGCTTTACGAGCGCTTCGGCATTCCGGCTGACCGCATCGCCTCGGTGGTCGCCGCCGCCATCGACCAGCCTGAAGACACCAATATCAGCGAGTTCACGATCGGCCCGACCAGGCAACCCTGGTAACGCGCGAGGATTGTTCAGCCATCCAAGCCAACATCAAGATCACGCCAGTAATTTCAGGAGGATCAAATGCTCAGACGTACACTCGGCCAAGGCCTCGTCGTGTCGGCTCTCTCGCTCGGCGCCATGGGCTATGGCAAGACCCGAGACATTCAGGATCGCACGGAGATGATCGGCCTGCTGCGCGAGGCGGTCGATCGCGGCATGGACTTCTTCGACACCGCTGAAACCTATGGCCCCTGGACCAATGAGGAAATGGTCGGCGAGGCATTTGCCGGCATGCGAGACAAGGTGAAGATTGCCACCAAGTTCGGCTGGGATATCGACCAGGTGACCGGCGAACACCGTGGCGGCGTCAACAGTCGGCCTGAACAGATTCGCAGCGTCATTGACGGCAGCCTCCGACGCCTTGGCACTGACCATGTCGATCTGTTTTATCAGCACCGCGTCGATCCCGACGTGCCGATGGAAGACGTCGCCGGCACGGTCAAGGACCTGATAGCAGAGGGCAAGGTTCTGCATTTCGGCCTATCGGAGGCCGGCGCGCAGTCCATTCGCAGGGCTCATGCGGTGCAGCCGGTTGCGGCGCTGCAAAGCGAATACTCGCTCTGGACACGCGAACCGGAGGACGCCATCCTGCCAACTCTGGAGGAGTTGGGCATCGGAATGGTGCCCTTCAGTCCGCTCGGCAAGGGCTTCCTGACCGGCACCATCAACGCCGATACGCAGTTCGCCGAAAACGATCTGCGCGGCAAGATTCCGCGCTTTGAGGCCAAGGCGCGCGACGCCAACCAGCGGCTCATCGAACTGGTTCGGAGCATTGGCGACAAACATGGCGCAACCCCTGCCCAGGTCGCACTGGCCTGGCTGCTGGCACAGAAGCCATGGATTGTACCGCTGTTCGGCACGCGCAAGCTATCTCGCTTTGACGAGAACATTGCCGCCCTGCAGGTCGAACTCTCCCCGGCCGACCTCGAAACGCTCAATGACAGCAAACGCACCTTGCCGACAACGGGCAACCGCTATCCCGACGAACACATGGAACGTGTTGGACTCTAGGTGATATGCCCATGGACAGTGGGTAGAGAGGGGACGATTTCTTCCTGGGTCGTATCGAATCCGTCAATCCAGTGCCGTTTGCCCAGAAGCAGGCGGTGTGGCTAGCCATACGGCTACGCGGCAGATGGAAACTTGCCACCCATGGACATTAGGCAGTAAACGGAGCCTTCCGCCCGATTGGGCACTATCATCGTGGTGTCGCTATGAAACTGCGCCTTACTGGATTCAGGACGGCGGTTTTTCTGCCCTTCTTGCTGGCGGCATGCTCGCCGGTGGGCGGCGCGCCCTCAATATCCCTGTTTGGCTCGTTCTTTCCGGCATGGATCATCTGTGCGATCGGCGGCGTCGTTCTCGCCGTGATCCTGCGCGCCATACTCATCGCATCCAGACTCGATGAACACCTGCCAGCGCCGCCGCTCGTCTATCTCTGCCTGGCCATCAGCGGAGGCATTATACTCTGGTTGATCTGGGCGGGAGCGCTGTGATGCGGACGATATTGGGCAAGACCATCGGATATGTCGTCTTCGTGGCGACAGCCTTCCTGATCTATCTGGCCTGGAGTAGCGGAGCCAGCAGCCCGCGCTCTGACGTCGCCGAGATCGAGGCGCCGGTCGTCCAGATTTCTCCCACCGTCCCAGGCCGCGTCGTTTCCATTTCGGTGCAGAACAATCAGCCGGTCAAAGCAGGAGATGTGTTGTTCCAGGTTGATCCTGAGCCTTATCAACTCCGCCTCGACCAGGCACAGGCCGAGTTGCGCGCCGCCGAGTCGGAACTGGCACAGGGCGGGCGCAATATCGCCACGGCCCAATCCAACGCGGACGTCGCCCAGAAGCAGATCGAGCGTGCCCAGTTCAATTCCGATCTCGCCAAGCAGACGCTGGACCGGCTCGAACCTCTGCTGGAGCGTGGCTTCGTGACCGCCCAACAGGTCGACCAGGCACGCACGGCATATAATGATTCACTGGTCAGTCTCGATCAGGCATTGCAATCGTCACAGGGGGCAACGCAGGTAATCGGGACCCTCGATACCAGACAGGCGCAGGTCGATACGGCCAAGGCAACGGTTGCCCTTATGCAGCGCGACCTCGACAATACTGTTATCCGTGCGCCCTTTGATGGCCTCGTCACCGGCCTGATCATGCCACCAGGAGAATATGTGGTCACCGGGCAAACCCTGTTTTCGCTGATCGACACATCGGGCTGGGAAGCGGTGGCATTTTTCCGCGAAACCGAATTGCTCAATATCGCTATCGGTGATGCTGTCGAGGTATTCGTCATGGCCGATACAAGGCAGCCGATCTCCGGAACGGTGGCGGCCATTGGCTGGGGCGTGCGCTCGGCGGATGCGGCCAATATCCTTGGCCTGCCCGTCGTCTCCAATTCGCTCAACTGGGTGAAAGTGGCCAAGCGCTTTCCGGTCTATGTGCATCTACATGAGCCGCCAGCCCATCTGATGCGCGTTGGCGCCTCTGCCATGGTGGTGATCACGGGCGGAACGGCAGAAGCAAACCATGCCAGCGACGCGCACTAATAGGGGTTTCCTCGGCATAATCCTTGAGGAACTGCGACCCTTCGAGGGGCGGCTGGGCGCATCTCTACGCATGGCGCTGTGCTGCGTGATCGTCGTCGCCTTCGCCATGAGTCAGCATGTCCCGGAAGCGGCAGTCTCCTGCTACCTCATCTTTTTCGCCAGCCGCGACAATGCAGCCAGCGGCATTCTTATTGCCATTGCCCTGATCATCGGCGTATCCGCTGGTATCCTGCTTGGGCTGGTTTTCCTGCAATTGGCGGCCGACGAGCCTATGCTGCGTCTTGCTCTGATGGCTCTCTTCACCTTTGGGGGCATGTATTTTTCAGTAGCGACCAGAGCTGGACCGATTGCTGCCACTATCGGCTTCGTCTTCGCCTTCGTGATGACGCTCAATGATTTCGTGCCGGTCCCCGAATTGTTGTCGCGCGGAATCAGCTGGATGTGGGTTGTCGTTTTCATTCCGATGGCCGTGCTCATTCTGGTCAATGCCTTGATGGGCCCAAATCCGGCCAGACTGGTTCGCCGCAGGCTGGCTCTGCGATTGCGCATTGCGGCCGCTCTGTTGCGCGACGAAGCCGATAGTGATGCGCATGCTCAAACCCTGCTCGAAGGGGATGCCGCAACACTGGCCGGTCCGGCTCGTCCTGGGTCCATTTTTGGCTACCACTCCAAGTCGGATGCAAGCCGACTTGCATCGCTGATGCCGCTGGCGCAGGACCTGCTGGCAGAAACACGTGGGGCGCCGGAAGATCAGTTGCTGGCCCGAAGACTGGATGAACTGGCCGACCATATCGAGTTCACGCGCGAACTCGATCCGGGCTGGCGGCCTGTGGGTGTCAACGCGGCGGCAGTCCCGCTCGCGGAAAAAACGCGCCACATTGCGAGCATCTGGGCGGGCCAGAGCGCTCCGCAGGACAGAAACTCCGAGCCAACGCCCAGCGACACCTTCACCAACCCGGCTTATGCGCAGTTCGCGCTCAAAACCATGCTGGCCGTGCTGATCACCTATACGATCTATACCGCAGGTGGCTGGTTCGAGATTCATACGGCGATGATCACCTGTTTCTATGTGGCGGTCGGCACCACTGGCGAGACCTTGCACAAAGCGGGCCTGCGTATCGTCGGCTGCCTGATCGGCGCGGCCATGGGCATTGGTTCAATTGCGCTGCTCATGCCGCATATGACCGACATCGGGCAGCTATTGCTGCTTGTTGGAGCAGGCAGTTTCATCGCTGCCTGGGTGGCTCAGGGCTCAAGCCTCATCCAATATATGGGCTGGCAGATGGCTCTGGCTTTCTTTCTCTGCGTTCTGCAAGGCTATGGTCCGTCGTTCGACATTGATGTGGCGACCAATCGGATTGTCGGCGTCCTGATCGGTAATGTCGTGGTCACCATCGTCTTTCTTTGGCTGTGGCCAACCAGCGTTGCGGCTCTTACTGCCGGGCACCTTGCCAAAGCCATTGATGGTCTCAAGATCGCCATGCGCCCCGGCAGAGTTGGTTTTTCCTCTATTGCGCCTGAGCTGAGAGAGGCGCAGCGCCTTTCGCAGATTTCTGCCTTTGAGCCGAGGCGCCTCCGCGCAAAATCGGCTTTGCTGCCCCATGCTGAGACCATCATGGCATCTATCGATGCGGCGAGCCGGAACATGGCCCGTTTGCGACTGGTGCATCAGAAGCCACGCTATCTTTTCGGCGCACCGCGCTGTGTGAAAGCAGCAACGCTTCAACAGCAAGCGTCAGTGAACCAGTTTCTTGACCTCGCTACTTCCTCTATTCTGACGCCTGACAGTAGAGCGCGGCCAATGCTTGAAGCCGCTCTCAGAGGCTGCCTGGCGAGCCTCTCGCGGCTCGAAAAGCTCTTGGCACGAAGTCCACAACGCGCGCCATGGCGGCGTGATCTGGACGAGACGGCATTGGCATATCGTGCATTGGCGCAGGATTTCTCGCGGGCGCTGGA